>WNGA01002927.1_pt2 | contig 25832 bp, 23 predicted proteins | sample 5400061 | NCBI WGS metagenome assembly WNGA01 (sample SAMN13153366, study PRJNA577476) | soil metagenome | isolation source: 100 cm soil or saprolite under grassland replicate 2 | place: USA:California | collected 2016-06-15 | reverse complement strand
TGGGGCCGGACCCAGCCGCCGGTGCAGGTGACCGCGGCCAAGCGGCACCAGCAGGCCGAGGTGGTCCGAGGATTCGTGGACCAGATCCTGGCCAAGGACGCCGGCGCCAACGTCGTCGTACTGGGTGACCTGAACGACTTCGACTGGTCCGAGACGGCCGACATCCTGGTCGGCTCCGGGAAGACCGCGCTGCTCGACATGCCGCGCACGCTGCCGCTGCCGGAGCGCTACAGCTACGTCTTCGAGGGCAACAGCCAGATCCTGGACCAGATCCTGATCTCGCAGAACCTCAGGCCGGCTTCGTCGTACGACGTGGTGCACATGAACGCCGAGTTCCCCGACCAGATCAGCGACCACGACCCCCAGGTCGTCCGGATCACGCCGTACCCGTCCTGGGTGCGGTGATTTCGGGATCCTTACGTGCGGCGCCCGGGCGGGGTTTTCCTTGCTCGGGCGCCGATACTGGGTCTCGTGACTGATGACACCAAGCAGTACGCCGTACAGAAGTCAGACGCGGAGTGGAAGGCGCAGCTGTCGCCCGCGGAGTTCCAGGTTCTGCGCAAGGCCGGCACCGAGCGGCCGTTCACCGGCGAGTACACCGACACCAAGACGGTCGGGGTCTACAGGTGCCGGGCGTGTGACGCGGAACTGTTCCGGAGCGAGACCAAGTTCGACTCGCACTGCGGCTGGCCGTCGTTCTTCGCACCGCTGGCGGAGGACCGGGTCGAGTACATCGAGGACAGCACCCTCGGTATGAAGCGCGTCGAGGTCCGCTGCGCCAACTGCGGCTCCCACCTCGGCCACGTCTTCGAAGGCGAGGGCTACTCCACCCCGACCGACCTCCGCTACTGCATCAACAGCATCAGCCTCACCCTCCAACCCAACTAGGGTCCGACCCGCCTGAGCCTGGCCGAGCACTAGACTCGGGCGGCGCGATGCCAACCTGGGGGGCATGGTCCGCCGCGGAGCTCGCCAGGTACCCGACGGCGGAAGGATTTGTGTGGCTGACGACATCCGGAGAGCGCGCGTTCTCGACGTTCTCGGCTTTGATCAGCCGTGGGAAGTGCCGGAGGGCTGGCTGGCTGGGATTCGCGACCAGCTGCGCGTCTGGGCCGACGACCCTAACGCGCTGCGGCCGCCGCGAGCGGACGCCTTCCTGGACTTCGTCGAGGGAACGCCGGCCGCGGTGTGGTTCGCCCATCAGATCGCTCCGCTGCTGACCGGCTGGATCCCGGTACTCCATGGCGAGTACGCCGACATCGCCGCCGAGCTGACCCGGGACTTCTACCGGCCATCGGCTCGGTTCGGCGGCGCCGGGCATGTGGTCCGGATCGCGGCCACCGACTGGCCGCTGCAGGTCGTGTCGGGCGCGCGAGGCTTCAACGAACAGGGTCGCAGGCAGGCGCTGCGGCTGTCCCGTGACGTGGTCAGCCTGTTCGTCGACGCGCCGCCGATGGCAACCCGCGCAAGAGCCCTGACCACCGCGTTCGACCGGGTGCTGGCCGACCGCGAGGCCACCCGCATGCACGCCGGCGCCGACTACGAGACGATCGCTCAGTACTGGCGGACCGCGGCACTCGGCGACGGCGAGCGCGCGGTGCTCCCGGAGTTGGCCGGCCCCGCGTCGGCCCTGCGCTACTCGCTCAACACACTGCGGGACGCGCACGCCAAGCTGCTGATGGCGATTCCGGACGAGCACGCCGGCGACTTCGCACAGCTGCTGGCCCGGCTGATCCTGGCCTCCGGGCTCGACAGCCTTCCCCCGGCTGTGGGCCAGATCCTGGGCGGCACCGGCTGGGACGTCGTGAACGCCCTCGCCGACCTCAAGAACCGCTTCGACACGCACGCCTGGCTGGCGCGTAACACCGACTGGCTGGCCCGCGCGGTGCGCCACGACCAGCAGGTACTCGCGCGGTCCTGGGCCGCCGCGGCGACGCGGGTGTCGGTCCACTTGGCCGGCGTACTCGCGGGGGCGCCGTGGCCGGAGCCGGAGGTTCCGGACCTGGCCGCGTTCTTCCGGCACCTCGACCGTGAGCGACTGCACGCCGTTTCCAGGACGACGGACAGGCCGGCACCTCCTCTCTCAGTCGCCTGGGACTCCGTCCAGAACCTCGATCCCGCCGATCCGCTGCGAGAGACCAGGCCCGCGATCAGAGTCGTCGCTGAACCCGTGGCCGAGGGCGGCGCCGAGGTCGGCCCCGAGCAGGTGACCGAGGCGGTCCCGGAACCGGTGGCTGAGGGCACTCCCGGGCCCACGCCGGTGGCCGAGACCACGCTCCAGCGTGACGAGCTGCCTGTTCCGGAGCCGGTGGACTACGGCGACGACCCGCTGGCCGAGCTGGACTCCCTGATCGGCCTGGAGTCCGTCAAGGACGCGGTCCGCCGGATGGTGGCCGAGGTCAGGACCAACCTGCGCCGCAACGAGCTCGGCCTGCCGAGTCACGAGCGCGCCCGGCACATGGTGTTCGTCGGCAAGCCCGGCACCGCGAAGACCACGATCGCCCGGTTGCTCAGCCGGATCTACCACCAGCTGGGAGTGCTCGAGAAGGGCCACGTGGTCGAGGTCGACCGGTCCGACCTGGTCGGTTCCAGCGTCGGCACCACCGCGCCGATGACCGCGGCCAAGTTCCGCGAGGCGCTCGGCGGGGTGCTGTTCGTCGACGAGGCCTACACGCTCGTGCCGGAGAACAGCCCGGGCGACTACGGCCTCGAAGCCGTGGCCACCATCCTGAAGTTGATGGAGGACCACCGCAACGACTGCATCGTGATCGTCGCCGGGTACCACCGGGAGATGCAGCGATTCATGGAGTCCAACACCGGACTGGCGTCGCGGTTCCCGAAGCTGCTGTCCTTCAGCGAGTACGACACCGACCAGCTCGTCGCCATCTTCGAGCTCCAGGCCCGGCAGAAGGGCATGATCTACTCCGACGACGTGCTGGACGTGGTCCGCGGCGTCATCCCGCCTGCTCCGCGTGGCCACAACTTCGGCAACGGCCGGTTCATCCGGAACGTGCTCGAGGAAGCGATCTCCAACCAGGCGACCCGGCTCTCCGAGCGCGACCCGGACAGCCTGACCGAGCGCGACCTGCGCGAACTCCTCCGGCAGGACGTCAAGCCCCCCACCTCGATGCGCGCCGCCGACTACCTCCTCCAGAAGCCCGGAACCTAGACGCTTACGTCCGAAGAACTGTGGGCTATAGGCCACATTTCTTCGGACGTAACGGGTCAGACGGGGGTGGCGAGGGCTATCGGGTTGTTGTCGGGGTCGGAGATGTAGGCCTGGCGTTCGCCCCAGGGCATGGTGGCGGGTTCCTGGAGGATCGTGTAGCCGGCCGTGCGGAACGACTCCACCTCGATGTCGACGTTGTCGACGTACACGAAGAGCTCGAAGCGCGGGGCGGTGCCTACGGTGATGCCGAGCTGGGCCTCGGGCCAGTGGTAGTCGGACAGGCCGAGGGAGGAGTCGCCGCGCTCGAGGCCGACGTAGTGCGGGTCGCCCTCGAGCGGGAACTGGTACGTCGGTCGGTAGCCGAGGAGCGTGTAGAACTCCACCGCCCGGCGCATGTTGCTGACGTAGAGCACCGGGAAGGCCTTTCGGTGCCCAGGATCGGACATGGCGGTCAGGCCAGGTTGGCGACCAGCTCGCCGAGCTCGGTCCGCTTGCCGGTGTAGAACGGCACTTCCTCGCGCACGTGCCGGCGCGCGGTGGAGGCCCGCAGGTCGCGCATCAGGTCGACCATCCGGTAGAGCTCGTCCGCCTCGAACGCCAGCATCCACTCGTAGTCGCCGAGCGCGAACGACGCCACCGTGTTCGCCCGCACGTCCGGGTACCCACGCGCCATCTTGCCGTGCTCGGCCAGCATGGCGCGCCGGTCCTCATCGGGCAGCAGGTACCACTCGTACGAGCGCACGAACGGGTACACGCACACGTAAGCCCGCGGCTCCTCATCCGCGAGGAACGCCGGGATGTGGCTCTTGTTGAACTCGGCCGGCCGGTGCAGCGCCAGCTGCGACCAGATCGGCGCCAGGTGCCGCCCGAGCCGGGACCGGCGCAGCGCGTGGTACGCCTTCTGCAGTGCGTCCGACGACGGCGCGTGCCACCACACCATGAAGTCCGCGTCCGCCCGGAATCCTTCGACGTCGTAAATTCCGCGGATCACAACATCGTCGGCCGCCAGCTTCGCGACGAGGTCGGAGAGCTCAGCGGTCAGCTCGTCCCGGTTCGCGTCGCCGAGCGGGGTCTCCACCTTGAAGACCGACCACATGGTGTAGCGGATCACGGTGTTCAGCTCACGAGCCTTCGGCTTCGTGGACTTGGCTTCTTCGGGTTGAGCAGTTGCTGGCGTGTCAGTCACCTTCCCATTGTCGCCAATGCGTCCAGGTGGGCCTGCACCCGGGTTGCCGCCGTGCTGCCGGAGGCGACGCACGCAGCGATTCCCACACCCCGGTACGCCGCTCCACACACAGCCAGACCGGGCTCCGCCGCTACAGCCGCCTCTACTCGGTCGACACGGTCCAGATGCCCCACTGCGTACTGCGGAAGCCCGCCACCCCACCTGGTCACCAGCGAGCCGACCACAGGCGCCTGCAACCCGACAGCACGCTGAAGATCGGCGACCGCCAGTGCCACCAGCTCCTCGTCAGACCGTTGCAGCACGTACTCCTCACCAAGCCGTCCGACTGACGCACGCAGTACGGCGAGCTCTCCCCCAGCCTCACCTGACCACTGCCACTTGGCATGCGAGTACGTCGACGCCTTGATCGTCCGCCCCTCCACCGACGGCACGAGGAAGCCGGAGCCGGTGGCAGCCGCCGGCCAGTCCCGCTTGCGGACAGCGAGCGTGACGATCGCCATACTCGCGTACTCGATCGTCGCCAGCTCGGTCGATGCCGCCGGCACCAAGTCCGCGAGCATCCGGGCCGCAGGTGACGCCGGTACGGCGACGATCACCGCATCCGCAGACAACAGCGTCGGCGCCGGCACCGGTCCGGCCTCCAGCGAATACCCCTTAGCGGTGCGCGTGATCCGCCGTACGGGCGATTGACGCCTGATCTCGACGCCGCGATCCGTGAGGTCTTTCTCCAACGCGTCGATCAGACGGTTGACGCCGCCGACGATGCCCGCGAACACAGGTTCACCGGCTCGGCGCTGTCCTGCTTCACGCAGTTCGGCGGTCGCCGCGAGCAGGCTCGGCGCGGTGCGCAGCTTGGCGTAGAGCTCGGGTACGGCGGCCGCGAGCGAGATCTCCTCGGCCCGGCCCGCGTAAACCCCGCCGAGCAGCGGGTCAATCAGCTTGTCGGTCACCGCGGAACCCATGCGCGAGGCAACGAAACGCCCGATCGCGACGTCTTCAACCAGCGCAGGCGCCGCCAGCTCAGCCTCGTGCGCCACCTGCGAAGCGGCCGATGCGCCCAGGACGTCGGCAGTCGCGGCAGGATCGACCGGGACGCCCATCACGGTCGGCGGGATCGCGCGGATCCGGTCGCCGATCCACAACCCTGCCGAGGTCGTTGCCGGGTGCACCAAGTCGTCGGCCAGGCCGACAGCCTTGATCAGGTCGACGGCCTCCGGCCGCCGGGCGAGCACCGACTCCGCGCCCAGGTCGACCGGCACGCCCTCGAGCTCGTCACCCGCCAGCTTCCCGCCGAGCCGCGGCGCCCCCTCCAGAACAGTGATCCGCGGCGGATTGGGCCCGGTCGCCAGCGCGTGAGCGGCCGCCAGCCCGCTGATCCCGCCGCCAACCACAACCACGCTGCTCAAGCGTCCTCCAGCTTCAACTCGTACGACGTACCCGGCCTCCCCGACAGCATGACGTCACCGACAGGCCGGAAGCCGGCCCGCGTGAGCACTGCTCGCGACGCCGGGTTGTCGAGGGTCGTCCGCGCTCGCAACATCGTCAGCGCGTACTCCGATGCGGCGAGCCCGATGATCGCACGTACCGCCGCCGAGGCGAGCCCCTTCCCGGCCGCCTTCTCGGCGATCCGGTAGCCCAACTCTGCCGCCCCGTTCTCGAGGTCGACCAGGTTCACCCGCCCGACCACTGCACCGGCGGCGTCCACCAGCACGTGGAACTGGCAGATCCCCGCCTCCTGCTCAGCGCGCAAGCTCTCGTGCCGCAGGTCGAACTCGTCGAAGTACGCGTCCCCACGGTCCGGCACCGACGCCGCGAAGTACTCCCGGTTCTCCCGCTCGAACGCCAGCAGGGCGTCGGAGTGCGAGGCGCTCAGTCGCTCCAGCGTCACCTCGTGGTCATGCAGCCGGACCACTCTCAGCTCCGCGCGGACTTGCTGTGGACGTGCTGGACGATCCGGTGAAGCACCTCAGGATCGGCGTCCGGCGGTACCCCGTGGCCGAGGTTGAAGATGTGGCCGGGCGCCGCCTGACCCTCACGAAGGATCCGGTCGATCTCGGGCTCCAGGGCGTCCCAGCCGGCGAAGAGCAAAGCCGGGTCGAGGTTGCCCTGCACCGGCTTCGGACCCGCTCCAGCCGCGGCGATACGTCGTACTGCCTCGTCCAGCGGGACTCGCCAGTCGACGCCGACCACGTCCGCGCCGGCCGCGCTCATCAGTCCGAGCAGCTCGCCGGTGTTCACGCCGAAGTGCAGCCGCGGTACGCCGTACGACGTCAACGCCTCGAACACCTTCGCCGAGTGCGGCTGCACGAACTTCTCGTAGTCGCGCGCCGAAAGCCCACCCGCCCACGAGTCGAACAGCTGGATCGCCGACGCGCCGGCCTCGATCTGCACCGACAGATACGCGATCGCCACGTCGGCCAGCCGGTCCGCCAGCGCGTGCCAGAGCGCGGGGTCGCCGTGCATCAGCGCCTTCGTCTTCGCGTGGTCCTTGCTGGGCCCGCCCTCGACCAGGTACGACGCGACTGTGAACGGCGCGCCGGCAAACCCGATGAGCGGAGTGCCGTCGAGCTCGGACACCAGCTGCTTCACCGACTCCGTCACGTACGAGACGTCCGACGGCGTCACCGGCCGGACCGGAGCCAGATCCTCGAGCGACCGCACCGGCGCGGCGACCACCGGGCCGACGCCGGGCTTGATCTCGATGTCCACACCGACCGCCTTCAGCGGCAGCACGATGTCGGAGTAGAAGATCGCCGCGTCAACGCCGTACCGCCGTACCGGCTGGAGCGTGATCTCGACGACGAGGTCGGGCCGCGTGCAGGACTCGAGCATCGTGGTGCCTTCGCGGACCGCGCGGTACTCCGGCAGCGACCGCCCCGCCTGACGCATGAACCAGACCGGCGTGTGCGGACCGGGCTCACCCCGGGCCGCGAGCAAGAATGGGGATCGGTCGGTCGCGGTCGGTGATGGCGGCTGCGTCAGAGGCACACAGCGATAATCCCACGTTGTCGCCGCCGCGCTGGAGGCGCGGCCATCAGCACAGCGTTACGGCGCGTCGAGAGCAGCGGCAGGGAGTAATCAGTCGTAGGCTGCGTACCATGGGTGCCCGCAAGCAGGTCGACGCGCCACCCGCGGAGTTCGCCGAGGCAGTGTCGCAGTTGCGCGGTGCCCGGTTCCGGCCCGAGGTCTTCGTCGAGGAGATGCCCGCGCCGCAGCGGATCGCACCGCACGCGGCCGCGGTCAGTGCTGACGTGACGGTCGACGGCGACGACGTCGCCACCGGCCGCCTGGTGATCCTCTACGACCCGGCCGGGAACGACGCCTGGCAGTCGACCTTCCGCTGTGTCGCGTACGTGCGTGCGGCCGTCGAGCCGGAGATGGTGACCGACGCGCTGCTCGGCGGCGTGGGCTGGACCTGGCTGATGGAGGCGCTGACCGACCGGGGTGCGGACTTCCTGGCGCCGAGCGGTACTGTCACCAGGGTGGTATCGGAAAGTTTCGGCGGGATGGCCGACGACGAGCCGACGGCGGAGATCGAGATCCGCGCGTCCTGGAGCCCCGTGCCGGGACCTGGTGACAGCGGCAGCGTGGACGTGACGCGGCACGCCGAGGCGTGGGGCGAAGTGCTCTGCACGGCGGCCGGCCTGCCGCCGGTCCCGCCGGGGGTCGTCGCGATGCCGACCCGGCGTGGACAGCGGGGCCGATGAGCCCGGCCGAAACCCAGCAGCAGCCCGTTCCGGACGACCCGACCGCGCACCTGCCACTGCTCGAACTCCGCGACGGCCTCTCCGAGGTCGTCGACACCGACCCTGCGCTGACCGACGTGGTCGAGTTGTTCCGTTCCGGCAACGGCCCGGTCGCGGTCGATGCCGAGCGCGCCTCCGGCTACCGGTACTCACACCGCGCGTACCTGGTCCAGCTACGCCGCGAGGGCGCCGGCTCGGCGCTGGTCGACCCGATCCCGTTCGGCGACCTGTCTCCGCTCGGTGACGCGATCGTCGACGCCGAGTGGATCATCCACGCCGCCAACCAGGACCTGGCCTGCCTGGCCGAGGTCGGGATGGTGCCTCGGAAGGTGTTCGACACCGAGCTCGCCGGCCGCCTGCTCGGGTACCCGAAGGTCGGCCTCGCCTCGCTGGTGAGCGAAGTGCTCGGCTACCGGATGCGCAAGGAGCACTCGGCCGCCGACTGGTCCACCCGCCCGCTGCCCGGGCCGTGGCTGGTCTACGCCGCGCTCGACGTGGAGATGCTGATCGAACTGCGCAACGAGATCGAAGCCGAGCTGCGCCGCGAGGGCAAGTGGGAGTGGGCCGAGCAGGAGTTCGCCGCGTTCCTGGCCGCGCCACCGCGTGAGCCGAAGCCCGATCCCTGGCGCCGTACGTCGGGAATGCACCGCGTGCGCAACCGTCGCAGTCTGGCCGTCGTACGGGCGTTGTGGGAGGCCCGGGACCAGATCGCGGAGGCCGCCGACATCTCCCCCGGGCGGATCCTGCCGGACGCGGCGATCGTGGAGGCCGCGTCCGCGATGCCGGCCGACCGGGACAGCCTGCAGCGACTCACCGCCTTCAAGGGCCGCGGCGCCCACCGCCACATGCGCACGTGGTGGGAGGCCATCGACCACGCCCGCCGGCTACCCGAGTCCGAACTCCCCAAGCAGGGTCCCCGGTACGACGGTCCCCCGCCGGCTCGCGCCTGGGCCGACCGCGACCCGGACGCGGCGGCCCGCCTGTCAGCCGCTCGATCCGCGGTCGGGGAGATCGCCGAGGCGCACCGGGTGCCGACCGAGAATCTGATGGCACCCGACACCATCCGCCGCCTCGCCTGGGCCCCACCACCGGATCTGGCCCTCGAGGTGGTCAGAGCGTTCCTGCGCGACCACGGCGCCCGCGAATGGCAGATCGGCCTCACCGCCGACGTACTCGCGGACGCCATGGCTGCGGAAGCCCCGGCGAAATCGCTCGACTAAGCCGGCAGCTGGGCCTCGATCGCTTCGACCACCTCGGCCGACTCCGGCTCGGTGCGGGGGCGGAAGCGGGCGGAGATGGTGCCTTCGGGGCTGATGAGGAACTTCTCGAAGTTCCACTGGATGTCGCCGGCCTCACCGTCGGCATCAGGGGTCTGCGTCAGCTCGTCGTACAGAGGGTGGCGGTTCTCACCGTTGACCTCGAGCTTCTCGAGCAGCGGGAACGTCACGCCGTACGTGGTGGAGCAGAAGGTGGAGATCTCCTCCGACGTGCCCGGCTCCTGGCCGCCGAACTGGTTGCACGGGGCACCGAGGACGGTGAAGCCGCGGGAGGCGTACTGATTCTGCAGGTTCTCCAAGCCTTCGTACTGCGGGGTGAGACCGCACTTCGACGCGACATTCACGATGAGGACGGCCTTGCCCTTGTACTCGCCGAGCGAGGTGGCAGCGCCGGAGAGGGCGGTCAGCGGGATGTCGTACAGGCTCATGCGGATCCTTCGGAGGTAGGGAGGTTACGGGAGAGGAACGCGACAGTACGGCGCCACGCCAGCTCGGCGGCCTCGGCGTGGTGGAAAACAGGCAACGGGTTGTCGAACGCGTGACCCGCGTCGGGATAGCGATGGACCTCGGCATCGTCCAGTACGGCGACGAGGTCGTCGATCGGCAGATACGCATCGGCGTCGCCGAAGTGGTGCAGGCTCGTCGCGGTGACCTTCGGCGCAAGGTGCAGCAACCGCGGCAAGGCCGAGCCGTAGTAGCTCACCAGCACATCAGGTGACGATTCCGCGGCGACGTTGAACGCGAGCCCGCCACCGAAGCAGAACCCGATCACGCCGGTCGCGGTGTCACGGCTACGCAAGTACTCCAACGCCGCGACCGAGTCCGAGACGGCCAGATCCCAATCCACCCGTCCGGCGATCGACATCGCCTGCTGCAGCAGATCGGGCGCGGACTCGTCCAACTCGGTGTCGTCCAGCCGCCAGTAGATCTCCGGCACGAGCACGTAGTACCCGAGCTCCGCAAGGTCCGCGGCGCGCTGCTTGATGTAGTCCGAGACGCCGAAGATCTCCTGCAACAGCAGTAGACCCGGCCCGGAACCCTCCCAGACGTGCACGGGCATCAGCCCGGAACCGGTGTCGATTTCGAGAGTCGTCACACAGCCGAGCCTACGTCGCTGAGCTCGCAGAGGCTCAGCGACGTCAGCCACACCGCAACGTCAGCGGATCTCCACCGACTCCCTGCGTACCGGCGCCACGACAGTCGGCTTGGCCGGCATCCAGGCCTTGCACTCGTCGATCGCCGCCACCAGCAGGTTGTACAACCGGTCGTCCGGGTCGGTCACGCAGGCCTGCGAAATCCCTTCCACCGCACACGACACGGCCCGTGGTGCGGTCCGCCGCGCGAAGTCCGGCGTACCCCGGTGGGTCCGGGACGTGAAGGACCGCGCCCACTTGGTCGCGGCCGGAACCGCCTCGAGGACCTTCAGCGACTCCGGCTCGATGTCGTTGAGCGGGCGCCCGTCCAACTCGGCCAGGTGTTTCTCCCCCACCAGCAGAGCGACCGCGAGGATGTACTGCCGCTCTTGCGACACGACCGGCAACGCGTGCTGGATGCAGCGCGCGGTCACCCGCGGTACGACGTGTGGATCGTCGGGAGTCAGGCCGATCACGGAGGGGATCAGCGGCGCCAGCCGGGACCGGCCGGCGTCCGTCGTACAGTCGTTGACGTCACGCGCGACGCCCGCCAGCAAGGGGTGCGTGCAGGCCGGGTGATCCGACCAGGGCTCGCCGGCCAGGTAGGAGGCGAACTCCATGAAGCATGCGCCCTTGCGCGGGTTGCGGTGTTTGCCCCGGCTCAGAACCGGTACGGCGAGATCGAGATTGTTCATAGAACGGCTCCAGGGACGTACCTGAAACCAGCATGCGCCCAATCGAGGCCGGATGCCACGCCTGACCGAAACTGTGTCCGAGCGGTCCGGAGTTGTGATCAGCCGCACAGGCGCGGGTGCTTTGGGAGTTGTGTTACCCGCGGGTAGCATCGGGGGAGCTTTCCCGACCCCAGAGGAGGGCCCTCGTGCCCCGTGAGATCCGCGATGTCGTGTTCGTCGACGGCGTTCGCACCCCGTTCGGCAAGGCCAAGGGCCAGTACGCCGAGACGCGCGCCGACGACCTGGTGATCAAGTGCATCCGGGAACTGCTCCGGCGGAACCCGACGCTCCCCCCGGAGCGGGTGGACGAGGTCGCGATCGCGGCCACCACCCAGATCGGCGACCAGGGCCTGACCATCGGCCGCACCGCCGCCCTGCTGGCCGGCCTGCCGAACACCACGCCCGGTTACGCCATCGACCGGATGTGCGCCGGCGCGATGACCGCCGTCACCACCACCGCCGCCGGCATCGCCTTCGGTGCGTACGACGTGGTGGTCGCCGGTGGTGTCGAGCACATGGGCCGCCACCCGATGGGCGAGGGCGTGGACCCGAACCCGCGCATCATCTCCGAGAAGCTGGTCGACACCTCGGCCCTGGTGATGGGGTCGACCGCGGAGAACCTGCACGACCGGTTCCCCACCATCACCAAGCAGCGCGCCGACGCGTTCGCCGCGGCCTCGCAGGAGAAGGCGGCCAAGGCCTACGCGAACGACCTGATCCAGCCGGACCTGGTCCCGATCGCGACCCGGTCGGCCGAGCAGGGCTGGGGCTACGCCGCCACCGACGAGCCGATGCGCCCGGGTACGACGGTCGAGGATCTGGCCGGGCTGAAGACGCCGTTCCGCCCGCACGGTCGGGTGACGGCGGGCAACTCGGCCGGCATCAACGACGGCGCGACCGCCTGTGTGCTGACCTCCGCCGAGGCGGCTGCGGAGCTCGGGCTGACTCCGAAGATGAAGCTGGTCTCGTACGGCTTCGCCGGCGTCGAGCCCGAGGTGATGGGCGTCGGCCCGGTCCCGGCCACTGAGAAGGCGCTCAAGCTGGCCGGCCTGACGATCGACGACATCGAAGCGTTCGAGGTGAACGAGGCGTTCGCCGTCCAGGTACTGGCGTTCCTCGAGCACTACGGCATCGCCGACGACGATCCGCGGGTCAACCCGTACGGCGGAGCGATCGCGTACGGCCACCCGCTGGCGTCGTCCGGCGTCCGGCTGATGAACCAGCTGGCCAAGCAGTTCGAGCAGCGCCCCGAGGTCCGCTACGGCCTGACCACGATGTGCGTCGGCCTCGGCATGGGCGGCACCGTCATCTGGGAGAACCCGAACTGGGAAGGAAACAAGGCGTGAGCCTCCAAGACTTGATCGACGCAGCGGTCGCCATCGAGACCGACGAGGTTGTCACCCACGCGCGCTCACGCGACGTCGTACTGCCTGGGAAAGCAGGCACGCTCACGCTGATCACGCTCGACAACGGGCACGACCACACCAAGCCGAACACGTTCGGGCCGAAGGGTCTGGCGTCGCTCAACGCCGCGATCGACGACGCCCTCGCACGTGACGAGGTCGTCGCGATCGGCGTCACCGGCAAGCCGTTCATCCTGGCCGCCGGCGCCGACCTGACCGGCGTACCGAAGCTGACCGATCGCGAGCAGGCGCTCAACCTCGGCCGGATCGGCCACGGCGTGATGCGCAAGCTCGTCGACGGCGGGAAGCCAAGCTTCGCGTTCGTGAACGGCGTCGCGCTCGGCGGCGGGCTCGAGGTGGCACTGCACGCCACCTACCGCACCGTCTCGGTCGCGGCCGGAATGCTGGCGACGCCCGAGGTCTTCCTCGGCCTCATCCCCGGCTGGGGCGGCAACTTCCTGCTGCCGAACCTGGTCGGCGCCGACAAGGCCGTCAAGGTCGTGGTCGAGAACGCCCTGAACCAGAACAAGATGCTCAGTGGTCCGGAGGCCGTGCAGTTCGGCATCGGCGACGTACTGCTGGACTCGGCCGACTTCCTCGAGCAGTCGCTGATCTGGGCGAGCAAGGTGCTCACCGGCGAGATCACCGTGGACCGGCCGGAGATCGACCGCGGCGACGCGTGGGACGCGGCTGTTGCCCGAGGCAAGGGTTTTGCGGACGTCAAGGTCAGCGGCGCGGCCCCGGCGCCGTACCGGGCTCTCGACCTGATCGCGGCGGCGAAGGACAGTGACAAATGGGACCGCGACTCCGCCTTTGCGGCCGAGGACGAGGCGCTCGCCGACCTGATCATGAGCGAGGAGTTGCGCAGCGGCCTCTACGCCTTCGACCTGGTGAACAAGCGGGCCAAGCGCCCGGCCGGCGCGCCGGACAAGTCGCTCGCCCGCCCGGTCGCGAAGGTCGGCGTCATCGGCGCGGGCCTGATGGCGAGTCAGCTCGCTCTGTTGTTCGTACGCCGTCTCGAGGTGCCTGTCGTCCTCACGGACCTGGACCAGGAGCGGGTGGACCGTGGTGTCGGATATGTGCACGGCGAGATCGACAAGCTGCTCGGCAAGGGCCGGATCCAGCCGGACAAGGCGAACCAGCTGAAGGCACTCGTCTCCGGTTCGGTGGACAGGCAGGTCTTCGCCGACGCCGACTTCGTGATCGAGGCGGTGTTCGAGGAGCTGCAACTGAAGAAGACGATCTTCGCCGACCTGGAGAAGATCATCCGGCCGGACGCGATCCTCGCGACCAACACTTCGTCGTTGTCGGTCACCGAAATGGCGGCGGACCTGGAGCACCCTGAGCGGGTCGTCGGGTTCCACTTCTTCAACCCGGTCGCGGTGCTTCCGCTGCTGGAGATCATCCGCGCGGACCAGACCGACGACGCGTCGCTGGCGACCGCCTTCGCGGTTGGCAAGACGCTGAAGAAGTCGTGCGTGCTGGTGAAGGACGCGCCGGCGTTCGTGGTGAACCGGCTGCTGACGCGCTTCCTGGGTGAGGTCAGCGCGGCGGTCGACGAAGGTACGCCGATCCCGGACGCGGACAAGGCGTTGTCGGCGCTGGGCCTGCCGATGCCGCCGTTCGTGCTGCTGCAGCTGGTCGGCCTGCCGGTCGCGCTGCACGTTGCGGAGACGATGAACCGAGCGTACCCGGACCGCTTCGCGGTGTCGGAGAACCTGGCCAAGGTGGTTGCTGCAGGCAAGAGTTCGTTCTACCTGTGGCCCGAGGGCAAGCCGGTGGTGGACCCCGAGGTCGAGGCGCTGGTGACGGTCGGCGACACGCCGTCCACCGCCGACGAACTGCGCGACCGGGTGCTGACCGCGCTGGCCGAGGAGATCAAGATCATGCTCGACGAGGGCGTGGTCGCGGAGGCGCAGGACATCGACCTGTGCCTGCTGCTCGGTGCCGGCTGGCCGTTCCACCTCGGCGGCATCACGCCGTACCTGGACCGCACCGGTATCTCGGAGAAGGTCAACGGCACTCGCTTCCTGCCCAAGGGCGTCGCGAGCCTGGCCTAAGAGACCGCTGGGGGTCGGTGCGGAGCCGGAAGCCCGCTCCGGCCTCCAGCAAGCCGCTCAACCCTTGAACTTCTTGACGGCGGTGACCAGTTGCGCAGGGGTCTTGCCGGTGTGTTTCTTGATGATCGCGTTGTAGGCGGTCCAGGTGGTGTTGTGCTGGGCGAGGTCGGTGTAGAGGGATGCGAGGCCCTTCTCCCCCAGCTTCGACTCGAGGTACGCCGCGGTCCACCAGCTCTGGCCGTACGAGCGGTCGCCGTTGGCGTCGAACTCGGCCGGGCCGGGCAGTGTCTTCATCCCCGGCAGGTCCTTCGTCCGGACGGTCTTGCGGTACGGGTCGACGGTCCAGTGCGGGTCGTCCTCGATCGAGGCGCAGCGGACGTATTCGGCGATCCCCTCGACCAGCCAGATGGGCGTCTTGGAGCCGATCGGCACGGTCGCGACGTGCGTCATCTCGTGCACCAATAGGTCTTCGTCGAGCTGCTTGCGGACGGCCGGGTTCACCACGATCCGGCTGCTGACCGGCGCGGTGGTCTTCTCCCCGATCGGCTCCTCGTCGTACAGGCTGACCGCCTTGGCGGCGATGGTCCAGCCGGACCCGCTGCCGGAGGTCCACAGCAGCGCCATCACCCGCGGTTCGGACATCGCGACGACCATCACCGCGCCGTTCCATGGTCGTGGCCAGTGCCGCCGTACGCCGTCGACCGCGCCCTGCGACACCTTCGCGACCTTCTGGCCGAGCTTGAGCTCGCCCTTGTCGACCACCACGACGATCTTGCCGCGCCGGACCACCGCGACCTCCTGGTAGTCCCACGGCTGCCGATGTCCGTCCGGGCTCAGCTCCGCGTCGATCGCGTTGTCCTCGACCAGGACCCACGCATCCGAGCGCCGCGTGAAGGTGTAGCCGACATCGGTCTGCACAGGTTTCGCGTCCAAGCCGGCGAGCTGGTACCGCATCATCACCCGGGTCGTGAACGTGCTAGCGCCGTACTTCGTCACCAGGTCAGGCACTTCGCGCTCTTCCAGGGCGAAGTACTTCAGACTCGTGAAACCGAACTTCTGCAGGTTCGTGAACAGCAACCGCTGACGCGCGACCAACTGCGGCTGTTTGGGATCGACCACGGCAAGGAAACCGGCGAGGTCAGCTTTCAGTACGGCGGTCGCCCGCTTCGCCAGAAGCACGTCGACCTGGCTCTTCCGGGTCGCCTTCTGCGCATCGGTCAGCTGCCCCGGTGTCGCAGTCGCCTCGACGGCAACCGCGCTGCTGCCCGGCGTCGAATCGCCTTGATGGAGGCGGACGGCGACCACTCCGGCTGTTCCCGCCAGCGCCAGTGCGGCAACGCCTGCGAACAGACGCCGCGGGTGCAACATCTTTTCCCCTCCAGTGGTCGGCTGACGGATAGTACCGCCAGCCGACCCCGGAAGCCTCAGGCCCTGGTGACCTCGCCGGTCCGCTCCTCCAGGCCGACACGGCTCTTGCGGTAGCCGTAGAGGGCGTAGATCACGAAGCCGAGCACCATCCAGATGGCGAACCGCAGCCAGGTCTCCAGCGACAGGTTCAGCATCAGGTAGAGGCAGATCAGCGCGGCCAGGATCGGGATCACCGGGTTGCCCGGCACCCGGAACGAGCGCTTGATGTCCGGCCGGCGCTTGCGCAGCAGCGGCACCGCGATCGACACCAGGGTGAACGCGGCCAGGGTGCCGATGTTCACCATCTCCTCCAGCTTGCCGATCGGGGTGACACCGGCGACGATCGCGACCAGTACGCCGATGGCGATGGTCAAGCGGTACGGCGTACCCCACTTCGGGTGCGTCTTGCCGAGCTCACGCGGCATCAGGTGGTCGCGGCTCATCGCGAACACCACCCGGGCGGCACCGATCATCAGCGTCAGCACCACGGTTGTGAGACCGGCTACCGCGCCCGCTGAGATCAGCGTCGCGAAACCTGGGCGGCCGACCGAGCGGAACGCCTCGGCCAGCGCGGCCTCGCTGTTGATGTCGGTGTACTTGATCATGCCGGTGATCACGATGCACACCAGCACGTACAGCACGGTGCAGATCGCCAGCGAGCCGATGATGCCGCGGGGCAGGTCGCGCTGCGGGTTGCGCGCCTCCTCGGCGGTGGTGGCGACCACGTCGAATCCGATGAACGCGAAGAACACCAGCGACGCACCGGAGACGAGGCCCATCACGCCGAACGTCGAGGGTGTGAAGCCGAACAGCGCCTGGAACAACGGCGTGGCGATGGTGACGTGCGCGTCCGGTGACTCGACGCTCGGCGGGATGAACGGCGTCAGGTTCGAGCCCTTGATGTAGAACAGGCCGGCCACGATCACGAACAGCACCACGAACAGCTTGATCGCGACCAGCACCAGGTTGACCCGCAGCGACTCCTTGATCCCGATCGTCGCCAACGTCGCCAGTAGGACGACGAGCAGCATCGCCAGCACGTTCACGTCGCTGTTGGGCCCGATCGACGCCGGCCAACCCAACCCGATCTGATCCAGGAACAAGGCGGCGTACGTCGACCATCCCTGCGCCACGACACTGGCCCCGAGCATCAGTTCGAGCAGCAGGTCCCAGCCGATGATCCAGGCGAAGATCTCACCGAGGGAGAAGTACGAGAACGTGTACGCCGAGCCCGACACCGGCACGGTCGAGGAGAACTCCGCGTAGCACAGCGCGGCCAGCGCGCAGCAGACGGCAGCGAGTACGAACGAGAGCGCAATCCCGGGACCGGCGTACGCCTTCGCGGCCCGGCCGGTCAGGGTGAAGATGCCGGCACCGATGATGACGCCGATACCGAAGACGGTCAGGTCGACGGCGGTGAGGCGTTTCTTGAGCTGGTACTCCGGCTCGTCGGTATCCGCGATCGACTGCTCGATCGTTTTCTTCCGCAACAGACTCATCTGCACGCCTCCTCGGAATGGACGGAACATCCCCGACACCCTGCCTGGCTGACATCGCGAGGTCAAACCGGCACTCAGCGTTGCGGTTGGTACTCCTGCAGTGCGATCCACAACGTCGCCTCGGTGAGGCCGCTGCGGGTGAGCAGGATCCGGTCCCGCGACTGCTGGTCGGTGCCGTGCTTGGCCATGTCCTCGTAGAGGTCCTCGACCTGTGGCAGTCCGAGCCGCTTGACCAGGAAGCGCACAGCGAGCCAACTGACGCCGTACACGTCGGCCGTGTTCTGGTAGAAGCCTCTATCGGACGGCAGTGACCTCAGGGCCGGCAGGGCGTCGTCGATGACCTCCTGCTCCCACTTGGCTACTTCGCCTGGACCACTGATGGCTTCGATCCCGCGCCAGGACACGTACTCCGCCGCACCCTCGGCCAGCCACAGCGGTTCGTAACCACCGAGGTCCGCGGTCGCCACGTGGGTGATCTCGTGCGAGAGCAGGATCTCGTCGACCCGGTCGCGCTCGTTCGGGTTGATCACGATGTACGCGCCGGCGACCGTGCCGTCGGCGGTGTCCTGACCGGGCAGCGAGGAGAACGTAGACCCGGCACTCGCGGCCGACTCGATGTCTTCGTCGGCGAACCTGGCATCACGTACGTCGCTCTCGTCGAGTGCGATGACGAACACCGAACCGAGCCACTTGCGCGGCCAGTACGCCGTCACCTCGGCCAGCGCCTCGGTCGCCTCGGTGACGATCGCGCGGCCGTGCTTGGTGTCGCCCTTCTCGACCACGACGAGAACCCGCGGCCCGCGATGCACCTCGATCCTGCCGAGGTCCCACGCCTCATGGTGCGCGCCCGGGCCGAGGTCCTTGTCGAGGTCGTTGTCGTCCGTGAGCAACCAGCGGCCGGCCCGGTTCACGAACGTGTAGCCGAGCTCGGTGGTGACGGGCGTGAAGTCGACCTTCGGGATCTGGTACCGCATGAGCACGCGGACGAGGTACGTCGTACGCCCGTGAGCCTTGGCCACGGCCTGGTCGAAGCGTTCCTCGGCCTGGCTGTAGCCGAGCTCCGTGAAGCCGATCTCGACCAGGTTCGCGAACAGCACCCTCTGCTGAGCCAGGAGCGTCTTGTTCGCCGGGTCGATGTCCTGCAGGAAGAGCGGCTCGTCGACGGTCTGCACGGCTTTGGCCCGGCGGATCAGGATCGTGTCGATGGCGACGCGGCGAGCGACGACCGCGGCGGCGGTCTTGGACGGCGGCAGGGTGCCCTGGTTCGGACCGGGCGGGGTCAGTGTCGCGGCGGGCCTGGCCCGGGCATCCCGTTCCCGGTCTTCAACGGTGTACGCGACTCCACCCGCGACAAGGGCCACCGCCACGAGCAATCCCAGCCAGCGGCGAGGCCCATGGGGCGGAACCTGAGCGCCCGATGGTCCGGCGCTAGGGGTGGTCGCACTCACGTCGGGTCGAATCCTCCGAGTACCCGTCTGTCGCAGCCCGGCCACCCTACCCGGAAGCTCAGGCTGCTGCCGCCTTGAGTGCCTGGAAGAAGCCGGCCTCGGTCATGCCGACGTGTTCCAGCATGATCCGGTCCCGCTCGGCCTGGGTCGAACCGAGCGCGGCCAGCTCCTGATAGAGCGTGCCGACCTCGGTGCCGCCGAACCGACCGAACAGGTAGTCGACGGCCAGCCACGACAGTGGATACGAGCTGTCGGAGTGCTGGAAGAAGACCGCGTCGGCAGGCAGGCTCTTCGCCTTGGCCAGGTACTTCGCCCGGACCTCCTGGCGGTACTTCCCCAGCGCCAGATCGACCGCGCCGTCCATCGGCAGGTACTCGATGTACGTCGCCGCGCCTTCGACCAGCCAACGCGGGGCGTAGGCGCCGTACGGTGCCGTCGCCACGTGGGTGAACTCGTGCGCGAGCGTGCGGGCGTCGATCTTGGATCGGTTGCGCGGGTTGATGACGACGTACGAGTCGGCCCGCTCCCCCGCGCCGGTGACTTCACCGGGCAGGGTGCGATAGACCCACGTCGCCATCGCGAGCGCGTCCTCGGCGTTCTTCGGCGCGGTGTAGTCGGCGCCCCGGACGATCTTGTCGTCGAGCGCGATCACGACGCCGGAACCGGTCCAGCCGCCGGGCCAACTCTTGGTCACTGCCTTCACCGCGCTGCTTGCCTTGGCGACCAGTTTGCTCGCGAGCTGCTCCTGGCCTTTCTCCACGACCACAAGGACGCGTGGCGCGCGTTTCACCAGCACCTCGCCGGTATCCCAAGCCTCCTGGTGCGAACCCCGGGGCAAGCGCTTGTCCAGGTCGGTGTCCGACACCAGCATCCAGCCGCCGCTCGGGCGCTCGGTGAAGGTGTAGCCGAGCATCGCCCGCACCGGTCCGGCGTCGATCTCGCGGATCTGGTACGTCATCGCGATGGCCACGAGGTACGTCGTCGGGCCGTACTTCTGCGTCACGGCTTCGTCGTACTGCTGGCTCAGCTGCTGGTAGGCGAGCCGGGCGAAGCCGAACTGGCGGAGGTTCGCGAAGAGGGTGCGTTGCCGCTGGAGAAGGTTCTTGTTGCCGGTGTCGACGTCGGCGAGGAACGAGGTCTGGTTGTCCTCCAGCACGGCCTGCGCACGCTTCTTGAGGACTTGGTCGACGGCCGCGGCACGAGCTGCGAGGTCGATGTCCGGCGTACTGGGCGCGGTGTGGTCGGTGCCGAGCGAGCGACCACTGGATCGGTGCAGCGCGAGGCCACCGCCGACGGCTACCGCAACGAGGGCCAGGGAGAGCAGCAACGGCCACAGCCGCGAGCGGGCATGCGCCGCCGCGTGCCGGCTCCGCGGCTGCGCGTGCCGGCCCGGCCCTGTCATTAGGGCCGGCCGCTCGCCGGGTCCGGCTCGTTGATGGCGTCGCCGTGGTGCTGGGCGATCAGCTCGGTGATCTCCCGGGCCACTTCCTGCCCGGTCAGCCCGATCTCCTGCAGTACGGCGGGACGCTTGGCGTGCTCGAGGAACACCTGTGGGATGCCGAAGTCGCGGACCGGCGTGTTCACGCCGGTGTCGCGGAGCGCTTGCGCGATCATCGACCCGCAACCGCCCGCCCGGCCGTTGTCCTCGATGGTGACGACGAGCTTGAACTTCGCTGCCAGCTCGACCAGCTTCGGGTCCACCGGCTTGACCCAGCGCGGGTCCACCACCGTCACGCCGAAGCCCTGCGCCTCGAGGCGTTGCGCCACGTCCATCGCGGTCGCGGCCATCGACCCGATACCGACCAGCAGCACGTCGGTGCCGGATCGCTTGAGCACATCGGACCCGCCGACCCGGTCGATCGCGTCGATGTCAGGGAACACTTCGCCCTTGGCATACCGCAGTACGGTCGGGGCGTCGTCGACGTCGACCGCCTCGTTGAGCAACTCCACCAGCCGCTTGCCGTCGCGCGGCGCCGCGAGGCGGAGCCCGGGGACGACCTGGAGGATCGACATGTCCCACATGCCGTTGTGGCTCGGGCCGTCATCACCAGTGACGCCCGCGCGATCGAGCACGAACGTGACGCCGCACTTGTGCAGCGCGACGTCGAGCAGCAGTTGGTCGAAGGCCCGGTTGAGGAAGGTCGCGTAGAGGCCGACCACCGGGTGCAGTCCGCCCATAGCAAGGCCGGCTGCGCTGGTCACCGCGTGCTGCTCGGCGATGCCGACGTCGAAGATCCGGTCCGGGAACGCCTCCGCGAACGGCGCCAGCCCGGTCGGGTGCAACATGGCCGCGGTGATCGCGACCACGTCCGGGCGGCGCTCACCGATCCGGACCAGCTCGTCGGCGAACACGTCGGTCCAGCCGCGCGGCTTGTCGACCGGACGGATCTGGTGGAAGTTGTCCTCTTCGTCCTGCTCGGCGGCCGGGTAGCCGAAGCCCTTCTTGGTGACCGCGTGGACGATCACCGGCCCGCCGAACGTCTTCGCGTTCCGGAGCGCGTCCTCCATCGCCTGGCGGTCGTGGCCGTCGACGGGACCGACGTACTTCAGGCCGAGGTCCTCGAACATGCCCTGCGGGGCGAGCATGTCCTTCAGGCCCTTCTTCACCCCGTGCAGGACCTCGTACATCGGCGGGCCGACGTACGGCGTGCGGCCGAGGTTCTTCTTGACCAGGTCGAGGATCTTCTCGTACCGCGGGTTGGTCCGCAGGCTGGTCAGGTGCGTGGCGAGGCCGCCGACGGTCGGGCTGTACGAGCGGCCGTTGTCGTTGACGATGATGACCAGCTTGAGGTCTTTGGCCGCTGCGATGTTGTTCAGCGCCTCCCAGGCCATCCCGCCGGTCAGGCCGCCGTCGCCGATCAGCGCGACGACGTACCGGTCCTCACCACGGAGTCGATACGCCTTGGCCAGGCCGTCGGCGTACGAAAGAGATGTCGAGGCGTGGCTGTTCTCGACGATGTCGTGCTCGGACTCGGCCTGGCTCGGGTACCCGGACAGCCCGCCCTGCTGACGGAGCGTGTCGAACTTGGGCGCCCGGCCGGTGAGCAGCTTGTGCACGTACGTCTGATGACCGGTGTCGTAGATCAGCCGATCCCGTGGCGAGTCGAACACCCTGTGCATCGCGAGCGTGATCTCGACCATACCCAGGTTCGGCCCCAGGTGGCCGCCGGTCCTCGACACGGTTTCCACCAGCACGTCCCGGATCTCGGCCGCGAGATCGGTGAGCTGCTGACCGGTCAGCTTCTTGAGGTCAGCCGGCCCTCCGACCGTCTCCAGCACGCGCATCGAGCTCCTCCCGCAGGTCGTCCTCGAATGCTTGAGTCTATTCACCCCCGGCCGGGTTTCCGAACCTGGCAACCCCCACTGGGGATATCTCACACTCCAAGACGCCGATCGGGCGTCGATTGTTCGCCTCTCACATACAGTGATCGGCATGGAATTGGTGAGGACGCTGTTCCGGAAGTACGACGGACAGCCGCATCGCCTGGTTGAAGCAGTCCGGCTCGGCGAGGACGAGCACGGCCTGTGGGTCGGCTCCCTGCCCGGCCAGCGGGCCCAGCGCGCGGACGGCAACTGGGTGTCCATCGACCACCACCGGGTCCGCCTCTACCCCCGCGGCCAGTGGTGGAGCGCCCTCTTCAACGACGAGCCTCACACGACCCTGATCTACTGCGACGTGACCATGCCCGCCGAGTTCGGCGTCGACTCGGTCACCACGATCGACCTCGACCTCGACATCCGCCTGATGCGCGACGGCACCGTCCGCGTCATGGACGAGGACGAATTCCTCCGCCACCAGGTCCACTACGGCTACCCACCCCAAGTAGTGGCCACCGCCCAAGCCACCTGCGACTGGCTCGCCGCCCACATCACCACCACCGAACCCTTCACCACCGCCTACAAGCCCTACCTAGACCAAATCCGCTCCCGGAGCAGCTAGGCTCAGCGCCCCAGGCGGGTGTACTTGGCTTCGGTGGGGGCTTTCTGGGGTTGCCACCAGTCGGCGTGGTTCTGGTACCAGGTGATGGTTTCGGCGAGGGCGGACTCGAAGTCCCGGTACGACGGGGTCCAGTCCAACTCGCGGCGGAGTTTGGTGGAGTCGGTGGTGTAGCGGAGGTCGTGGGCCGGACGGTCGGCGGTTTGGTCGTAGGCGTCAGGCGGATGGCCCATCAGGCTGAGGATCGTTTCCACGACTTGCTTGTTGGTGCGGGTCTGGCCGGAGCCGATCAGATACGTCTCCCCCAGACGGCCGACGGCCAGGATGCGGTGGACGGCGTCGTTGTGGTCGTCGACGTGGGTCCATTCGCGGATGTTGGCGCCGGTGCCGTAAAGCTTGGGCCGGGTGCCGGTGAGGATGTTCGTGATCGTGCGCGGGATCAGTTTCTCGACGTGCTGGTACGGGCCGAAGTTGTTGGCGCAGTTGGAGATCGTTGCCTCGACACCATAAGAACGCACCCACGCGCGCACCAGCAGGTCAGCGCTCGCCTTGCTGGCGGAGTAGGGACTCGACGGGTCGTACGGCGTCTCCTCGGTGAAAGCCGACGCCGAGTTGAGCGGCAGGTCGCCGTACACCTCGTCGCTCGACACATGGTGCAGCCGGACGCCATAGCGCCGTACTGCTTCCAAAACCGTGAACGTCCCGACGATGTTGGTGTGGATGAACGGCGACGGGTCGTCGAGGGAGTTGTCGACGTGGGACTCGGCGGCGAAATGCACGACCGCATCAGAGGATTGCACCAGCCGATCGACCAGCTCGGAATCACAGACATCGCCGTGGACGAAGGTGATCCGGTCCGCGACCGCGTCGAGGCTGCGGCGATTCCCGGCGTACGTGAGCGCATCCAGGACGGTCACTTCATCAGAAGGGAACCGGCGGACGGTGTCCTGCACGAAGTTCGCGCCGATGAATCCGGCGCCGCCGGTGACCAGCAACCGTCGCACCTCTTCAGGATAGGTTGAGGCCATGCACAACGTCCGGGTGGTGTATCGCAAGTACGACGAGAAACTGCACTGGCACCAATGGATGCGGTACCTGGGCGAGGACCAGTACGGCGTCTGGCTCGGCGCACCGGCGAATTCGGTGTCCCAGCGTGGATCCGAGCCGGAGGTGACGCACTCGCAGGCGCATGTCCAGCTGTTCCCGCGGGACAAGTGGTTCACCGCGATCTTCAACGACGGGCCGCGGTCGACCCTGATCTACTGCGATATCACCACGCCGGTGGAGTTCGGCGAGGACGTGTTCACGATGGTCGACCTCGACCTGGACGTGATCAAGAAGCGCGACGGGACGATCTTCATCGACGACGAGGACGAGTTCGCCGAGCACCAGGTGAAGTACGGCTACCCGGCCGACGTGATCGAGACGGCGCGGGCGACCTGCGACTGGCTGGTCACCGCGGTCGCGGACGAGGAACCGTTTCTGACCGTCTACAAGACCTATCTCGACAAGGTCCGGTGAACGCTGAGGGTCGCCCCTTTCAATAGCAGGGCACCCGGAAGTGGACCGCGCTGGCCGACGAACATGTCGGCGACCGGGGTGACGGTGAGATAGAGGTTCTTCCCCGCCGGTACGTCGACAGCGATCGCCGGCAGCTCGATCGACCGCGATTGCCCCTTGAGCACCCGCCGCTCGCGCAGCGGCATCGTGTTGTTCTGAACGACCTTTGCCGTCAAGGCATTGGCCCCGACGCTCAGCGCGAAGAAGGCGCCCGCATCTGGAAGCAGGCTGTATACCTTGGCGTCGATCCGCGGTACTCCCGCGATCGTCAGAGGCCCGGCAGCCACCTTCAGATTGAGGGGCAGACCTGCACCGGTCGGAGTGAGCACCTTCCCCAACCGAAAATCGGTGTTCGGCTCCAGACTCTGTTGCATCAGGCAACGACCGTCGGCGGTCGCGAGGTGGTAGGCGTCGAAGCCCGACAGCCCGGTGTCCTTGCCGAGCAGGTTCGAGGACATGAACCTCAGGGAAAGATCAGCGAAGCTGCCGCTTCCCAACGCGATCGAGCACGGGTCGCCCGCCTCGGCGTAGCCGGGCGGCACCACGCTGGGCAGCGTGTGACCGCCGTTGTATCCGACGAAAATAGACCGTTCCCGGGCTCGCACCGTCAGCGCGCGATCGAAGTTCGCGAGCCCCTGGTTGAGGTTGAACAGGTTGTCCGAGATGCCCTGACCGAACAGCACCGGGATATCGAGCTTGCGACCCTCGCGAACATGCCAGGACGGCCCGTTCTTGGCGAGGAACGCATCCAGGTCTTTCCCGGGCGGCCACCCTCCAGTTGTGATCAGTACGCCGATCGCCCCGGCCACCCAGGCTGGGAGATGCTTACCGCCACGGGCGAGCAGAAGTGACAACCACAGCGTCCGCCCCGCCTCGTCCGGAGCGAGGCTCTCCTTGAGGTCCCACCAGGTGGTCTCGGGCGCGAGCGCGTCGAACCGGGTCCGCCCGGTGTCCCGCAGTTCCGTGAACGCGCCGGCGAACTGGTAGCCGCCGCCGTACCCGCCGCCGATCGCGCCGATCAGCGGATCACCAGGTCGTTGCTTCGTCACCCAATCCAGACCGGCGACGAAGTCGACGAGCTTGATCACGTCGCGGCCCTCGAAGTCAGGGTTCATCAGGTGCGCGACGCCGGTGCTCTCGCCGAAGCTGCGCTGGTCGAAGCTCAGTACGCCGAAGCCCGCGTCGAGCCAGGCCTTGAATGCGGCCGGGTCCTTGGTCCGGCTGCCACCCCTGTCGTGGCTGTGGAAGATCAGCGGCACGGTGTGATCAGCCG
>WNGA01002926.1_pt1 | contig 25834 bp, 23 predicted proteins | sample 5400061 | NCBI WGS metagenome assembly WNGA01 (sample SAMN13153366, study PRJNA577476) | soil metagenome | isolation source: 100 cm soil or saprolite under grassland replicate 2 | place: USA:California | collected 2016-06-15 | reverse complement strand
AGCTCGCTGATCGTCGCGCGGCCGGAACCGAGCCGTTCGAGGACGGCGCGGCGGGTCGGGTCGGCGAGGGCTGCGAAAGCGCGGTCGACGGTCGTTGGATACTGAACCATTAGGTTCACTATAGTGGGTTCGGCGCTGCGATGCATGTGAAGACCGCGAGCAAAGGGGAGTGCGCGAAACAGAGGTCGAGCCAGAAAGACAACCCGAGCCGCACGCATGATCGGGCGTAGGGACTTGCGTCCCCACTCCACTTCTGGTATTCGCGCGCGCGCATCAAACCTCATACGCACTACGTACCTCGCAGACGACCGCCCGGCTCGAGTCGGGCGGGCGCCGCCGCCGATTCGCAGTCCCCGCGCTCGATCAGCCCGAGGACGCCAACGCGCCGGCCATCCCCATGCTCTTGTGGTACTTGCAGTAGAAAGAGACTTCTCCGGACTGCGGGACCATGACCGTGACGGTCGCGCTCTCTCCAGGCTCGAGGTCCTGGTCGAGGTTCTGGTCATCGATTGAGAGGTTGTGCTCGACCTTGCCTTCGTTCTTGATGGACGCGAGCGCGAGAACGACGGCGGAATGTGACGCCTCGAGACTTCGCTCGAGCGCCGGCCTGCGCCTCCGAGTACGCTATACAAAATGAAGCCGGTCGGCATCCTCTACGAGCACCCTCAGTGGTTCGCGCCCCTCTTCGCAGAACTGGCCCGGCGCGGGGTACCGCACGAGCCAATTCGAGCGATCGGACACGCCTTCGACCCCGGCGCAAGTGAAATTCCGTACTCGCTCGTCGTCAACCGCATGAGCCCCTCGGCCTGGACGCGAGGTCATGCGAGTGCGATCTTCCACACGCTTCACTACCTCGGGTGGCTGGACGACATCGGCGGGAATGTCCTGAACGGCTACGGGGCCTACGGGCTCGAGCTCTCGAAGGCCGCGCAGTGCCGGCTCTTTGCATCGCTCGGAGTTCGCTATCCCCGCACCCGCGTTGTCAATTCCGCCGGAGCAGCGGCCGAGGCTGCGGCCGATCTTCGGTTCCCGGTGCTGGTGAAACCGAACATCGGTGGGAGCGGCGCCGGCATCGTCTCGTTCGCTACGCCCGAGGAGCTCGCCGCCGCCGAGCTCGACCTCGGGCTCGACGGAACGGGGCTCGTGCAGGAGCGTGTGCCGGCCGCCGGGGACGCGATCGTGCGAGTCGAGATCCTCAACGGCGAGCTCCTCTACGCGATCAGGATCCTGCTCGTGCCGGGCAGCTTCAACCTCTGCCCGGCCGACTATTGCGAGTTGCCCGGGATCACCGACGGAGTCACGGGCCGCGGCCTGCCAATCGAAGCCTACGAGCCGCCAGTCGAGGTGATCGCCGACGCGAAGCGAATCGTTGCGGCCGCCGGAATGGACGTGGCGGGCGTCGAGTATGTCGTCGACGAGCATGACGGTTTGCCGTACTTCTACGATCTGAACGCTCTCTCGAACTTCGTGGCCGATGCGCCGAACGTCGTCGGCTTCGACCCCTTCGTCAACCTTGTCGACCTGATCGTCGAGCGCGCAGGGCACACGGCACGGGCGGCTGCATAAGTTCGTGCGACTTTAGGTCCAGCTCGGTGAGGGTCCGCATGGATGACCGGCCGACCCTTCGGCTTCAAGCCTAGGGTCGGCCGTCTCAATCAGTCGAATCTGCCTGGGTCAGCTCAGGCTGAGTGCTTCCTCACGATGCGCCCGTCACGGCGAACCACGTGGTCGCGGACGGCCCAACGAAGATGATCGGGGCGAGGCAGGGACTGGGCAGCGTGATGGTCGCCTCGATCTTGGAATCCCCTGTCGCTGTTGCCGGGAAGGGACCGGTCGCCACGTTGGTTGTCGCTGGACTGCCATTGACGATGGTCAGGCAGCTCACGATTGCACGAAACGACGAAATAGGGTTCGTCCCCCTCAACGCCGGAGGCACCGGTTGCCCGTTGAGCAACACCAGTCCTTGCACTTCCACCTCCAGCCTTCCATCGCCGGAGAGCTCGCCCCTACCCTCTGCGATCTGCCAGGGTAGACCGCCGCCGTTGACGCCCCGGATCGGATTTGACGAGCCGACAAACGGCCCGCTTACCCCGACCATCGTGTCGAACTCAAGAAGCTTCTGTCTGCTCGAGCTTGCTCCAGACGTTTGGACGATGAGCCCGACCGCGAGCACTGCGCCGAGGAGCAGGATCAGCAACCGTTTCATCTTGTCTCCCTCCCTGTGGACCGCACCTGTGACGCGCGGGACCTCCGGCGTCGCGGTGTATGGGATGAAGTACGAGCAGGGCGAGCCGCCGGATTTCCGAGGGGCCTCCTGGCGTTTCCACCATGGAACGAATGAAGATCTAAGCCGCCGGGCGTCGAGAACGCGCCTCCGAACGTTGCGGTTGCAGGAGGGGCGCGCTACTCGCACCCCTCCTGCAATTTGGAAGACCCTTACGGGGTCGGGTCGGCGAAGGAGCCGCCCCAGATGTCCGAATTACCGAACGCAAGGTCCGGCGTCTGGGTGCAGTCGTTGTTCGGCTCCGGAGCCGTCGGCGGAGTCGCCGGGGCCGACGGCTTGTCCGTCTCTTCCTCTTGCCGCTCTTCCGCGAGGTCCTCGTCGGCCGGCTGCGCTCCGCTGCTGGTTACGAAGGCGATGAACGCCGTCCGGTATGCGTCGATCGCGGGGCAATCGGCTGCCTGGCGAACATCGTTCCAGACCGCTGTGCCGTAGGTGTTCGTGGCGGCGGCGTAGTTGTAGTCACCGAGGAACTCGGCTGCGAGGTTGTTCTGACTCGAGCCGCGGGCATCGCCCGATGCGCCGCGATGCAGGTCCGCAAACGCACCCAGCGTGCTGCCCGCGAAGTCGGCGTGTCGCACCACCCCTTCCTGCATGCGCGGGCTCGTCGTGGTCGATTGCCACGGCGCGTGGAACGCCTGGTAGGTCAGGTAAACGTCTGAGCTGTCGGGCGATACCGCGACGGCCGGGAAGTCCGGTCGGTCAGACGATGCTGCACCGTTCGGATTGGCGGAGCGATGCCAGGTCAGGCCCTGGTCGAGCGACCACTGGACGACTGCCTGCTCGTTCGCCCCCCCGCCGGTGTCCGTCGGCGTGGGTCCGTTGCACCACGTCATCACGATCAGGTTTCTCGCCCCGACGCCGGTTGGCGCTCCGTTGCCGATATCGACGCTCGGGAAGCTGTCGGTCCGCGCACCGGCAACTCCATCGAAGCTGAGCCGGCCGGTCGCCGGATCCGGCTGGCCACAATCCACGATCTCCGCCACGACCCGCGGCCGCTCGAAGGTCGCACCGCCGTCGAACGACCGCGCCATCAGCTGGGCCGACGTGAAGAAAGGCGGCGTCGACTTCTTAGGTGAGGCGCTCTCCCAGAAGACATACACGACCCCGCTACTGTCGGTCCGGACCGAGCAACCCTGCCGGCCGTTCCCGAGGTTCGTGTTCGCAGCAGGGCTTATCTGCCGGGTGCTCCACGTGTCGCCGCCATCCGTTGAGCGCGCGAGCAAGATCGGCTCAGGAGCCCCACCAACGCTGCGGAACGACGTGTTGCAGATGTAAACGTTGCCGAAAAACGTGCTGCTGGCAGCGTTGTCCGCCCAGATCTGCTCCTTGTCAGAGAAGAGCGCAGCGTTCTGCTTCGAAACGATCACGGGCGCCATCCAGGCTGCCGCACCCGACGCACCACCAGCAGCGGCGGCCGCGACGTTGTCCGTCCGTGAGACGGCAATGGCTTCGAACCCTGGGAAAGCCGCCTCGGAGCGGTTCGCAGAGAAGTTCGAGGTCAGGTTCGCGTAGTACAGGCGCGAGCCGTTGGCCCATGAGAACACGCCATTGGCACCGCGGCGGGGACCGAATGCGACCGCGGGATCACCGTCGGAAACGAGACCGCTCTCGAAGTAGCGGGGAAGGGTCCCAATCAGTCCTCCGAGCGCAGGCGTCTGAGGAGCGCAGTTGTCGGCAACGTCGGGAGGTTCTGCGACTCCGACGCAATTTCTGGCGCTGTAGCCCGGATACGTCGGCTGAGTCCAACTCGCGCCTCCGTCGGACGAAAAGTACACACCGGACACGCCCACACCGTCCGTAAACGGACATGTGTTGTCTGCGCCGGCGTTGCAATGCTCCATGTCGATGTTGTCGTTCACCCCCGCCGCGAGAATCAGGCCACCGCTCGCCGGGTTCGAATCGATCGCGACCGCCGGCTCGTTCTGCTTGTTTCCGGAGAAGAACGAATCCTCACTGCCAACCGTCACCTCTGTGTCGCCGGTGCCTGAATCGGGGTTACTAGTGAACGCGAGTGCGCTCGGGACGAACACGAAGACGCACGCCGCAAGTGCTACGCAGATCCGTGTCAGGATCTTTCGCATCTCTCCCCTTTCCTAAAGCCCCTTACCTTCCGCCCGCCGACCCCCGGCGGCGGGGACCATTTAGAAACGGCAGGAAGACAAAGTCAAATATTCGTGCATCTATCGCCCTGGCGAGTGACCGACGAGGACGTGGTGTCGATCACTTTTTCGGGCGACGGGCGTCGCCTACGTCACCGCAGAAGCCTCGTTGAGGGGTACCGGCGCGCTCTTGGTGTATCGAGCGGTTGTCCTAGCTCGGAGACGTCGCGAGCGTACGCTCCAGCGCCGCTCTATCGGCCGGCGCGCCGTGCGTGAGAAGGACGATCTCGACGGGTAGCGCGAGCAATGGCTGCATGCCCTCGAGGATCTGCTCCGCGGCGACGCCCCGCTCCGCGGGGACGTTGTTCGCCAAGTCGCCAAGGAACTGCAGGCCGTTGCCGCGGTCTTGGAGCGTGTCGCCGGCGACGAGCGCACGGTGGCTCTCGACCCAGAGCACGAGGTCGTTCGGCTCCATCCCCGGGAACGCCTCGACGCCGACCGGTAGCCGGTCGCCTTCTCTGAAGACGGTTCCGTCGACCGGGGTCGGGTCGCCCTCGTCCGGCGGCGGCACGTACAGGGGCGCGGCGTAGCGGTTCGCGAGGGCCTCGGCGTCGCGCCTGTGCCAGGGGCACGTCAGGACGACCGCCGTCTCGCGCTCCTCCGCGAGCTTCTCGATCTCGGCCGGCGGCGCGAGCGGATCGAAGAGCAACAGGTGCGCGCCGTCGTCGATCGCGTACGACGAGACCAGCGGCCCCCACCACTGCCGCTCGTTCCACTCCGGGTGTTGCCCCTCCCAGTGCCAGACGCCGGTTCGAACCTCGCGCACGGCCCGATGCTACGCAATGGAATAGGCGGAACCGACGGTTCGCGCAATGTCAGTTAGGAGCTAGCCGGACTCGAACCGGCGACCTCCTGGGTGCGATTTAGGCGAAAGGCGTTGCGGTGAATCGCTTGGTTGGAGCCGCACCGGGGATCGTCGTGGTCCGCGCCTGCAGGCCGTCAGACCGGCGGCCGCGCGAGCCCTTCGCGGTGCGCAACCGCTACTGCCTCTGCCCGGCTGTGGACGCCGAGCTTGGCCAAGATGCGCTGGATGTGCGTTGCGACCGTCTTCGGGCTGAGAACGAGTTCCGCGGCAATTGCCTTTTGCCCGGCGCCGTCCGCGAGCAACATGAGAATCTCGCGTTCCCGGTCGGTCAGACCGAGGAAGTTTTGACGCTGCTCGCCGTTACCCCGTGCGGCGGAATGGGAGCGGACGTGCAATCTGCGCACCCGCGCCAGCAGCTCGTCCGGGTCGAATGGTTTGACGACGTAGTCGTCGGCGCCCAGAAGGAGACCGGCGACCCGGTCGCCCGGTTCGGTCCGCTCGCCCGTCACAAAGATGATCGGAAGCGCCTCGCCGTACTCGTCTCTCAGTTCGCGACACACCGCATATCCGGTCACGCCGGGTAGCAGCACGTCGAGCAGCACGCATGACGGCCGCTCGGTGCGGATGGAATTGAGGGCCTCCTCTCCCGAAGCCGCCTCGCGCGTCGCGTAACCCACCCGCCCGAGGATGCTCGACACGAACGCGCGGTAGTTCGCGTCGTCGTCAACGATCAGGATCGTGCCGCAGTTCGCCGCCAACCCGGAGCCCTCCCGGTCCAAGGTTCTTGCTACGAGCGGATTCTCGCACTTTGCGGACTGCTTGTACAGCAATTGCAGTAGTGGTCGTGCCGGCGGCCGCTGTAGGAAAAAATCAGGCAGACGCAGCTAGGCGGATCGCATGGCCCCGACTTACGCTCTGTGCGCCTTTCTTGCGGCAAGGGAGCACGTTTTGAGAGACGGGAGACGAAACCTGCGGCGCGCGCGGAATCCGTGGGGTCGACAGAGATGGGCGGCTCTCGCCATCCCGCTCGCAGCACTCCTCTTCACGCTGCCCGCCGGGGCCGACGTCACCGTTCCCCCACACACCATCTCCATCGACGACGTGACGAATGACGAGGGGAACAGCGGCACGACCCCATTCGTCTTCACCGTGACGCTCTCCAATCCGCCGGCCGGGATGGGACCCGGTGCCGCGGTCCGCGTCGACTACTCGACCGCAAACGGGACCGCTACCGGAGGGACGTCATGCACCTCTGGCGTCGACTACATCACGACCAGCGGTCGTGTGACCTTGAACCGGAACCAGCTAACTCGAACGATAACGGTGTCCGTATGTGGTGACACATCGTTCGAACCAGACGAGACCTTCTTCGTCGACCTCTCGAACGCGGAACACAATGCGGTGATCACGAAATCCCGCGGTATCGGCACGATCCGCAACGACGACGTTGCCCCTGTCCGATCGACCTCCACGACCGTCGACTGCCCCGCCAGCACGCCCGCGAATAGCCCCGCCACCTGCACCGTCACGGTGAGGGACACAGCTGCCGGGACGCCGTCCCCACCTCTTGGGACGGTCGACTTCGACGTCACGGCCCAGCCGGCCGGCTCGACTCCCATCGTCGCCCCCGATCCCTGCACGCTCGCCCCCGACGCGAGCACCCCCGCCACCGACGACTCCACCTGCACGATCACCTTCACCGCCGACAAGCTGGGCAGCTACACGATCAAGGGCACCTACCAGCCGACCTCTGCCCACGCCGCCAGCAATGGCAGCGACACGATCACCGTCACCGCCCGCTCCACCTCGACCACGCTCGACTGCCCCGCCACCACCCCCGCCAACAGCCCCGCCACCTGCACGGCGACCGTCACCGACACCGACACCGCCCCCAAGAGCCCACCCCTCGGCGACGTCGCCTTCAGCTTCACCAGCCAGCCGACCGGCTCCACTCCCACCCTCACCCCCAACCCCTGCCCGCTCGTCGCCAACACCGACGGCCAGAGCTCCAGCTGCACGGTCGTGTTCAGCTCGACGAAGGCAGGCGACTACACGATCAAGGCCAGCTACAACCCGAGCGCGATCTCGATCCACGCCGCCAGCAACGGCAGCGACACGATCACCGTCACCGCCGGCCCGCCGGCGATCGTCACCGCCATGCCGGCGGCGGCCGAGAACCAGGTCAATACGGAGCACTGCGTGACGGCGACGGTCACCGACGAGTTCGGCAACCCCAACGATGGCGTGATCGTTCGCTTCTCCGTGACCGGAGCGAATCCGACGAGCGGTTCGACGGCGACCGATGCCAACGGGCAAGCGACGTTCTGCTACACGGGCGTACTCGCGGGTGCGGACCTCATCAGGGCGTTTGCGGACACGAACAACAACGGGATGCGGGATCTGACATCGGTACCTCCCGAGCCGGAAGGCGAAGCCTCGAAGACGTGGACAACCCCGCCTAGCACGCCGCTCTGCGAGGTCGACTTCTCGACCCTCGGCATCCAGATCATCGCGCGCAACGGCGATCACGGCACGGGAGGCGGCAACGTCCACGTGTCGGATACCGGGGTGGCCTCGGGCGAGCAGGAGTACCAGGACCACGGCCCCGCGGAGCCGATGAACGTCCACTCCACGCAGATCCTCGCCGTCGTCTGCGTCACGACTGCCAGCGGCAAACAGGCGACGATCTACTTCGAGGGCACCGTCGACGGCGCTGGCCCGCGAGCGGGCCGGATCGAGGTCGAGGACAACGGCGAGCCGGGCACAAACGACACGTACTGGATCCTCGTCAGCAAGTTGACGAGCATCTACGACTCAGGCAAGCAGCACCTCACCGGCGGCAACGTCCAGATTCACTAGGCGCTGTCGTTAGCCCGCAGCCCTGCCGATGAGCGCGCGGCTTGCGCTTGTTCGCTCGGCACTCGGCCACCAACGTCTCCGCGTGCACGGTTCTTGCGATGGGCCGAACCGGACTCGACCCGCCGACCTCTGACCCCCAAACCGGCTGCGTCTTCGTTGCGTAGAACGGGTGAGAGGGGGGATTGAGCAATGCATGAGATGAGGTATCGAAAGAACGGAGAAGGCGACGCCGTCATGCCCGGGACGATGACCCGCGTGGTCGTCGTGCTGACGGTGGCGGCGATGTTGGGCGTGATCGGGTTCCTCGCTGCAGGTTCGGTCGCCCGTAGTGCGACCGAGACGAACGCGACGGTCTCCCTCCGCAAGACGACTCTCGGCCTGATCCTCGTGAACTCGAGGGGGCACACCCTCTACCTGTTCGCCAAGGATAGGAACGGCAAGAGTGCGTGTAGCGGGAGCTGCGCGAGGTTCTGGCCGCCCCTGCTCAGTACAGGCACGCCGACTGCCGGCCGCGGCGTCAAACGGTCGCTGCTCGGCACGACGAGGCGCAGTAACGGCAGCCGACAAGTGACCTACAACAGGCACCCGCTTTACACCTACGCGCTCGACAAGCGGGCGGGTCAGACAAACGGCGAAGGCAACTCCGCGTTCGGCGCCAAGTGGTACGCCGTCTCCGCCAACGGAAGGGGGGTCGTCAAAGCTCCGCCCGCCACGACCACCACGACTACCACGGGCACCACAACGACCAACCCCTACCCGTAGCAGATCGCGCACGGACTGTATCGGCGAACCAAAGCGCGGGAGACCGCCTCGTGCCCGCTACGTGGTGTGTCTTCCTCTTGCGCAGTCACGAGTAGAGCGGCGCGCCGGTTCCGCGTCAGTGCTCGTGGCTACGGGACGACCTCGAACGCGCGCATCATGTCGTTCTCCTCGTGCTCGAGGATGTGGCAGTGCCAGACGTATTGCGGGTTGCTGACGCCGGGCGGGAGCTCGATCGTGCCTTCGTCCGGCAGCTCGAACCTGGCGCGGATTCGCGTGACCTGCCCGGGGTGAGCTTGAACCGTGTCTTTGAGGCCGTCCTCGTTGGCGGGGGCGGGCACCACGGGTCCGGTGTAGCTGATCGCCTGCGTCTTGGGGTCGTAGGCGGCGACGTCGAACGGCCTCCGGTCGATGACTTCGAAGGTCACGAGGTGCAGGTGGATCGGATGTGTGTCCGCGGTGGTGTTGACCAGCAGCCAGTCCTCGACGGCGTTGGAGGCCGGCTTGGTCGTGACGTCGGGCAAGCCCGTCTGCTCGTCGAGGTACGGCGCGTCCTCGACGTTGAGGGTGATCGGTGCGTCGGTGAGCGGGTCGAGCGTCTCCGACAGGTGCTGCACGCGCGTGACTGACGGCGCAGGGAGTGGAGGCAGCGCCGGCAGCTGCAGGTTGGCCGCCGGGGTCGTGTCGTCGGTGCCCTGTAGCGCCCGGTTGACGCGGATCTTCAGCAGCTGCGACAGCGTCGCGCGCCCGCCCATCGGGTAAGGCGCCCTGGCATTGTTCGTGACGATGAACGAGGCGTTCTTGCGATGCCCGGCGAAGTCGATGATCACGTCGGCGCGCTCGCCGGGGGCGATCAGTAGTCCCGTCATCGGCACGGGCGCGCGCAACAGCCCGCCCTCGGCCCCGATCTGCGTGAACGGCAACGGCCTGCCGCTGTTCTCCTCGGCGAATTGGAGGTTGTAGAACCGCGACTGGGAGCCGTTGACGATCCGGAGCCGGTAGCGGCGCGGCTCGACGTCTACGAACGGCCAGATCTTGGCGTTCACAACCGCGACATCGCCGAAGAACTCCGGCACCCACTGCGGGTGATACGCGGTCACGCCCTGCGTCGGGTAGAACATGCTCCCGTCGTCGTTGAACGTCTTGTCCTGCAGCACGAGCGGAAGCTCGTACGGGCCGGCGGGCAACCCAAGCGGGTTGCCTTCCTCACCCGTGTCCTGGTCGTCGCGGATGAAATAGAGCCCCGCGAGCCCGGCGTAGACGTTCGTGCGGGTGTTGCCGAGCGCGTGGTCGTGATACCAGACCATGCTGGCACGCTGCTCGTTGTAGTAGGTGAACCTATTGGTGATGTAGTGCGGCCCTTTCTCGCCACCCTTCGTGAACCACTGCAACGGCGTACCGTCGAACTGCGGATGATTCTCGCCACCGTGCAGGTGCGGAACGATCGGGACCGCCTGCCCGGACAACATGGCCCCCATGATCGTCGGATCGTTGGGCAGGAACGCCGTCTCGAGCTCGTTGCGCCACTCGATCGTCACCGACGTCTCCACACTGTCGTCAATCCGCCTGGTCGCCTCGATCGTCGGCCCCAGATAGGGCAAACCTGCCGGCGGGCTGTCGGACCAGTAGCCCCAGGTCCTCGTCGCCGGAAGATCCGGGTGGAACTTCCACGTCGTCGACTCCCTCGCCGCGATCGCGAAACTCTTGCCTCCACCCCGACCGTCGAGGACCGGCGGCACCGGCAACGCCTCGACCCACCTTCTCAGCCTCGGCGTCGCACCCACCGTGGCCGGTGGCGCGGCCGTCGCAAGCGAGGCGCGGCTAACCACGAGCCCGGCGCCGAACGCTCCTCGCTGGAGGAGCTGCCGTCTCGTCAACATCACGCCCTCCCTCCGGTAGCGGCCGTGACCCTTGGCGGCCTTACTCGTTCCACCTCCTGTCGGGTGCTCGCCCCACGTAACCACGTCGGCGGAGGGCGCACATCGGCAATCGACCGCGCGCGTTCTGCGGACAACTCCGTAACGCTGTCAGGAGCCGACCGTGTACGACCGCTCGCCCTGAATGCCTCGCGACGCGAATTCAAACTCGCGGCTTCGAGAAGAGCCCCGCGCTTGCGAGGGTTTTGTTCTTCTGCGCAGCGTGGACGCGGGCGCAGAAAGGGCCGCCTCCCTGCCTCGGGTTACAGTGTTGGCGGTCGCCTCACTTCGATCTCGGTCTCGACGGGAACGTCGAGCGAGGCGGAGACCAGACAGGTCTCCTCCGCCTTTTGGGCCAGCTGGCGCGCCTGCGCCTCGTCGGCTCGACCGGTCTCGACCTCCAGATGGAGCAGCAGCCGGGTGAAGCCGAAGCGTCTCTCGGCACGCATGCCGGCGATGCCGTCGGCGTCGACCTTCAGCTTGCTGTAGCTGAGGCCTGCGCGGGCGGCCAGACCGGTGAACGTGACCGCGAGGCAGGAGGCCGCGGCTGCGACAAAGAGGTCTTCCGGGCTCCAGGTCGCCGGATCGGTGCCGCGGAACACGGGCGGCGGGGTGACTTCGATCGTCGACTTGCCCTCCACCCGCGCTTCGACGCGGCGCTCTCCGATCCACTCGACCGTGAGCGGGAAGTGGAACTCTTTCGGTCGAACGACCACAGGTGTGCCGACGGCGGCAGCCATCACGCATCTCCGGTCATGCGACCGACCCGGGCGACGACCTCGCCGAGCCTCCGCTTCACGTCGGCTGCGATCGGGGCGAGCTGCTCGTTGCCGACGATCGAGAGCATGCGCTCGGCGTCGATCGCGGAGACGTGCGTGTCGCCGCCGCGCCGGTAGACGATCACGTTGCAGGGCAGGAGCGCGCCGAGCTCGGGTTCGACCTCGAGTGCCTGGTGTGCGAGCGGCGGGTTGCAAGCGCCGAGGATCGTGTACGGCTCACCGTCGGCGCCGAGCTTCTCTTTCAGCGTCGCCTGCACGTCGATCTCGCAGAGAACGCCGAAGCCCTCGGCCTTCAACTCCTCGCGGACTCGTTCGACGGCCTGCTCGAACGGGAGTGTCGTCTTCTCACTGAGCGTGTAGCTGGTCGCAAGCATCGGCATTCCTCCTCCAGGTAGTGGCGGCGCGCTTTGGCCGCCTTCTGCTGATGCGCTTCCGCCTCGAGCGGCTCCACAAGATGTTCGCCGAGGTAGACGACGATGTTCTCCTCGCCCACCACGGCGGAGCCGTTCTCGAGCCGGAGCGCTGGAATCGTGTCGGTGCCGGTCGCCGCGCTGAGAACTGTGCGCGTCTGGCGTTCGACCGGCACCTGGCGGTTGATGTAGTCGAGCCCGAGCTCGGTCAGCCGCTGGCGGACGCGGCGCGAGGCGGGGCACCACTCGGTCTGGAACAGCTCGAGCATCTGCCTCACCGCCGCCCGCCGGCGACAATCTCGCGGAGCGATTCGAGTTGCTCCGCGAGGCTGCCGCAGACGTCCTCGCAAAGTGCGAAGACGCGCTCGTCGGCGATCGAGTAGTAGGCGTAGTTGCCGACCTTCCGCCGTCCGACGATCCCCGCCCCGAGCAACACCCCGAGGTGCTTGGAGACGTTCTGCTGCGTCGAGCCGGTCGTCTCGGTCAGCTCCTGCACGCTCGCCTCCCTGTGGCGGAGCAGGTCGAGCAGCTTGATGCGCGTCGGGTCGGCGAGCACGCGAAAGCGGCGTGCGATCAGCTCGATCAGGTCGTCAGGAAGGGGGTGTTGAACCATTGCGTGGCCTCTCTCTTCTTGTCGCACGGATCGTCGCCAGATGCGGCGCGCGCGACATCCGCAGCAGCGCTGATCGTCGCTGCGGACAACTACTCAACCGCGTAGTTGTCCGCAGCCCGTTTCCGGGCGGCCCCCGATGGCCGCCAAGCAAGGGGGGGCCAAGCTGTCAGTGCACCCCAAGGAGGTGAGCAGAAATGGCGAGGAAACAGATCGTGATTCTCGGCGGCGGCACCGGCGGCACGATGACCGCCAACCGGCTGCGCCGCCGCTTCGACGCCGACGAGGCCGAGATCCACGTCGTCGACCTCGATAACCGGCACGTCTATCAGCCGGGCTTGCTGTTCGTCCCGTTCGGGTTGGCGCAGGTCGATGAGATCGTGCGGCCGCGCCGCCGGCAGCTCCGCAACGGCATCGTCTTCCACGAGAACGAGGTCGAATCGGTCTGGATCGAGCGCGACGAGCTGCTGCTCGACGACGGGACGGTGCTCCCGTACGACGTGCTCGTGGTCGCGACCGGTGTGCGCCTGCAGCCCGAGGAGACGGAGGGTCTTACCGGACCCGGTTGGAACGAGCGGGTCTTCACGTTCTACAGCCCTGAGGGCGCCTACGCGCTTCGGAGTGCGCTGGAGCGTTTCGACGGCGGTCGACTGGTCGTGAACCTAGTCGACATGCCGATCAAGTGCCCCGTCGCACCCCTCGAGTTCGCCTTCCTGGCCGACTGGTACCTGCGCGAGCGCGGCATCCGCAACCGGAGCGAGCTCGTCTACTCGACGCCCCTGGACGGTGCCTTCACCAAGCCGATCGCCTCCGAACACCTGGCGGGCCTGCTGGCCGAGAAGGAGGTCGAGCTCGTTACCGAGTTCAGCGCCGGCGAGGTCGACGGCGTCGGCGGCAAGCTCGTCTCCTACGACGGCCGCGAGCTCGACTTCGACCTGCTCGTAACGATCCCGCTACACGGCGGCGCCGCCTACGTCGAGCGCTCACCCGGGCTCGGCGATGCGCTCGGCTTCGTGCCCACGAACAAGCAAACATTGCAGACGCCGGCGCAGCCGAACGTGTTCGCGCTTGGCGATGCGACCGACCTGCCCACCTCGAAGGCTGGCTCGGTCACCCACTTCGAGTGCGACGTACTAACGGAGAACGTCGCGAACTTCCTCGCGGACAAGGAGCTCGACGCGAGCTACGACGGCCACGCCAACTGCTTCATCGAGACCGGTTTCCACAAGGCGCTGCTGATCGACTTCAACTACGAGACCGAGCCCCTACCCGGCCACTTCGGACCACTGCCGCTGCTGCGTGAGTCGCGCCTTAACCACCTCGGCAAGCTGATGTTCCAGTGGGTCTACTGGCACGCGCTCCTGCCCGGGCGGGAGATCCCCGGCCTCGGCCCGGCGATGCCGACCGCCGGCAAGAAACACGTCCCAGCCCACGCGAGCTAAGGAGGACGACATGACCGCAACGATGATCACCGACACCAGCGTCGATGTCGACGCCGAAGGCTTCCTGACCAATCCGCAGCAGTGGAACGAGCGGCTCGCCGCGCAGATCGCGCGCAAGAACGGCATCGCGGAGCTAACCGAGCGGCACTGGCTGGTCGTCAACTTCATGCGCGAGCGTTACCTCACCACCGGTACGGCCCCTTCGATCCGCTCGCTCGGCAAAGAGTCGGGCGTGCCGATCAAAGAGCTCTACAAGCTCTTCCCCAAAGGCCCCGCCAAGCTCGCCTCCAAGATCGGCGGCATCCCCAAGCCCCGCGGCTGCATCTAGAAAGGAGCGCAACCCGATGACCACACTCGAACAGCCACAACTCGAAGCGACCGAGCCGCAGACGATCGAGAAAGTTGCGATCGTCGTCTCGAAGGGCTCGCTCGAAGGCATCTACCCCGGCCTGATCATGGCCAACGGCGCCCGCATGGACGGGATCGAGGCCGACCTCTTCTTCACCTTCTTCGGGCTCGACGCGATCCGTAAGGACCGCTACGAGAAAATCAAGGTCGCAACCGTCGGCAACCCCGGACTGCACGTGCCGACGTTGCTCGGCGCACTGCCCGGCTTCTCCGCGCTCGCGACAAAGATGATGCAGCGGCAGATGGAGAAGATCGACATCCCCCCGATTCCCGAGTTCATCGAGCTTGTCGCCGACTCCGGCGCACACCTATACGCCTGCAAGGCGAGCGTCGATATGTTCGGACTGACGATGGAGGACTTCGTCCCCCAGGTCGAGGACATCATCTCCGTCGGCGAGTTCTACGAGAAGGCCGCGTGCGGCCAGATCATCTTCACCTAGCGATGCTGATCGAGCACCGAGGAGCAACTCCGCGCGTCGCCGCGACCGCCTACGTCGCGCCCACCGCGGTGGTGTGCGGAGATGTCGAGATCGGCGAGGAGTGCCGAATCATGTTCGGCGTCGTTCTCGTGGCCGAAGACGCACCCATACGTGTCGCCGATAGGACCGTGATCATGGAGAACGCAGTCGTCCGCGCCTGGCCGCAGCTGCCGGTAGAGCTGGGCCACGACGTGATGATCGGCCCGGGCGCCAACGTTAACGGGGCGCGGATCGACGACCACGCCTTCGTCGCCGCCGGCGCGACGATCTTCCCCGCAGCGCACATCGGCGAGCGCGCGATCGTCCGCACGAACGCCGTCGTACACATCAACTCCGAACTGCAGGCGGGCCGCGTCGTCCCCGAAGGCTGGACCGCGATCGGCACACCTGCCGAGATCGTGCCGCCCGGCCAGGATGAGCGGAGGCTCTTCTCGCTCTACGGCATGAACTTCACCAAGGCGGTTTTCGGCGAGAGTCGCGCGGAGGTCGGCCTCAAGAATTACCTCGATCTGTTCGCCGGTCACCGCTCCGATCGTCCCGTCCGTCTCGGCTGAGCATGGGTGGGGCGCTGCTTGCGCTTCCGTTCGGCCTCGCGATCGGCGTTCTACTCGGGCTCGTCGGCGGCGGCGGCTCAATCCTCGCCGTTCCCGTGCTCGTCTACGTCCTCGGCCAACCCGTCCACGACGCCACGACCGAGTCGCTGTTCGTCGTCGGAGCCGCCGCGCTCGTCGGCGCAGCCGACCACGCCCGGGTCGGGAACGTGCGGATCAAGACGGCGCTCGCCTTCGGCCTGGCCGGTGCCGCAGGCGCGGTCGGCGGCAGCGCGCTGAACCGGCTCGTCGGCGGCCGCATCATCCTGCTCGCCTTCGCCGGGCTTCTGCTGCTCGCCGCCTGGGCCATGCAGCGGCGCAAGGGCTTCACCACCAAACCAATTCGGCGCCCGCACGCGCATCTGCGGGCCGCGGCGACCGGGCTCCTCACCGGCCTCCTGACCGGCTTCTTCGGCGTCGGCGGCGGCTTCGTCATCGTGCCCGCGCTCGTGCTCCTGCTCGGCCTGCCGATCACGCCCGCCATCGGAACCTCCCTTGCGGTCATCGCACTCACAAGCGCCTCGGCACTCGCCGCACACCTGGCGAGCGGTCGGATCGACTGGGGAATCGCAACCGCGTTCGCCGCCGCCGCCATCGCCGGAGCGCTATTCGGCCGTCGGCTCGGCGACCGGCTCGACCAGCGCCACCTCAGCACACTCTTCGCACTACTGCTCGTCAGCGTCGCGGTCCTGCTCGTCATCGAAAACGCGCGCACACTCGTCTAGGCCGCTCCAGCGCCGGCTCAAACGCCTCCACTCACGATTGACGCTTCGGGTGGGTCGGTGACCGGTTCACCAGCTTGACAGCTTGACTGCCACGTAGACACCGCTCCAAGCACGACGATCGATCACCGCAGACCGGGCTCGGGCAGTCACGTGGGCGGGAGCTCGGCGCCGCGACACTCAGTAGTAGGCCGCACGACGATTCAGAGCCCGCCCCGATGTCGTGCTTTCGGCGCGGCTGCAAGCTCACAGGGCAAAGGAGGTGAATCCCATGAAGAAGTTGCTCTTGACGCTCCTCGCAGTCGCGGTAGGCGCCTTCATCGTCGCCAACGCGGTAGCGGCCGGGGCGGCAACAAAGCGGGCGACCATCACTCACGCTCAGAAGGGCTGCCACGTGTGGAGCGTGGGAGCAGCCCAGACAGCCAGCCTCCGCCTGACGTTGCATCGTGGCGACAGGCTCACGGTCGTGAACCAGGACCTCGACATGCACAAGCTCGTCCAGGTGTCCGGACCACAGACCAAAGCGAGCCCGTTCATGATGATGAACCAGCGCGTATCTATCCGCTTCGCGAAAGCTGGGCTTTACCAGTTTCACACTCGCGTGGCCGACATGCGTGGGATGCCCGACGCGAAAACGACCGGGCCGGACAACAAGCTCGTGCTCACGGTCCGCGTGAGCTGAGCCCAAATCAAGCTCGAAGCGCGCCCCTGCACCGGGGCGCGCTCGGCGAAAGACCCGTATGTCCGCGTAAGAACCGATCCTGCCGCAAACGCAGACCTTCCTGGGCAGCGTGGATCTCGCGCGCATCCGTGCGTGCCGCAGCGCCAAGTGGTCTCCAGTGGCGCGCGCTCACGGATTCATGGCGGTGATCAGCTCCTCCAAACCCAGCCGGTCTACAGATAGACAGCCGCCTTGGGCCCGAAACCTAGGGAAAGGGTCCTGGAACAGGGCGGGGGTAGCCGGCCTCGAGCCAGCAGTGGGACGAAAGGTCCCGAAGCGCCGAGCACCCCGGCGGTACGCTCGGCGCCGCACTAGATCAGTAATTTGCCGCGCACGGGCTGTGGGGCTTCCCGGACGCCCGGCCAATCCGTCGGCGCTATTGCTTCGGCTGCACGATGGAAAGGAGCAGGCTTGTCCGCCGAAAGCGTTCACGAGCGTCCGTACGAGTACGCTGTCGTCTGGCGCACCGGCGACGGCCCAACCTCCAGCGGCAAGCTCGAACTCGGCGACGACGACCTCGTCCTGCACGGGTCGGGTGGACCTGACCGGCTCCGGATTCCGCTCGACGAGCTCTCCTCGGTGGAGATCGGGCGCGCACCGGGTGAACGGATCAACGGCGACAAGTCGCTCGTGCTCGAGCGGCACTCCTGCGAGCGGGTGCTCGTCGCCGCGTTGGGCGGTGTGGGCCTGCTCGGCGAGCTCACCGATCTACTCGCTCGGCTCCGGGCCGAGCGGGCGGCGCGGGCGCGCGTTGCCGTGGTTGTTCCGATCAGGCGCGGCACAGCCGAAGCGGCCCGGCAGCTCGTCGAGGAAGGGCCGCCCTTCGACGTTGAGGGCTTGGGGCTCGAGCGACACCACGTCTTCGTCAGTGAGCGCGAGGTCGTCTTCTTCTTCGAAGGCGACAGCGCAGTCGAGGCTGTCGACGCGCTCTCGCAGAGCCCGCGTGTGCTGAAGGCGGCCCTCCGCTGGCGTGGCATTCTCGCCGGCCGGCCGCGACTTGCCGAGGAGCGCTTCGGCTGGACGCGAACGAGCTGACGAACAGCATTAGCCCGATCGCGTCAGAACCCGAGACCGATCCCGGTCCTCCCGCGCGCCTGACGCGCCGCCTGACGAAGGCCAAGCATCCCCGTCGGGCGCTCGTCGTCGACGACGGGCAGGTGATGGAAGCCATACTCGGTCATCAGGGTCACAGCCGCTTCGATCGGCGTGGCGGCTGAGGCGGCGACGGGCTCGGCAGTCATCCACTCGCGGACGCGCGCCTCGCTCGGGTGGACGCGGCCCGCGAAGGCGCGGAGCAGGTCTCGCGACGTGAGGATCCCGATTAGCCGCCCGTAGTCGACGACGAGGGCCGAGCCAAAGTCGCGTGCGCGCATCTTCTCGGCGACCTCCCCGAGCGTGTCCTCGGGGGCGACGAACAGCGGATCGGTCGACATGACATCAGCGACTGTGGCGCCACCCTCGCCTTCACCATCGGGCGCTATCTCCAACCGGAGCGCGGCCAAACCGTGGACCTTTGCCGCGTCGAACTCGACCTCGACGGGCACTGCGCCGGGAGCGGCGGGCGCCTCGGGTGTGCTCTCGACGCCGGCGAAGGCGCCGAGGAAGGGAGCGAGGTAGCGGCCGACGATCTTCGCCGGCGGCCACCAGAGCGGCTCGGGACTGGCCACCGAGACGTCGCCCGCGCCGCCGGTGATCTCGTGCCTCAGGTAGCGCGGCCGTCGTCCCGTCAGCAGCAGACCGCGCAGCACCGGCCGGAAGGGCTGCGGCGCAAGGTCTGCGCCGGCGTTGGCCGCGATCATCTCGGCGGCTGCGTCTGCCTGCTGGGCAGCAATTCCGCCCTGCTTGACCGGGAAGCTCGTGATGTCGCCGGCGGCGAACACGTCGGCAAGACCATGCACCTGGCCGTGCGCGTCGATCGGGAGGAACCCCTCGACCGTCTGCGGCAAGCCGTCGATCCGCGGTCCGCGTAGGCGCGGCAGGGCGACTACACGGTCGGCCGCGATCTTTCCCTTGGGAACGAGGCGCAGCTCCCCGTCCACCAACTCGACCGGGCAGGAGCCTGTCTGAACGACGATTCCCCGCTCCTCGAGAAGCTCCCGGACCGCCTCGCTGCCCGCGCGCCCGAACAGCTCAAGCGGCTCGTCCTCCGGAGTGACGAGCGCAAGCTCGACACGGTCGAGCCCGCGCTCCGCGAGGTAGGCCGCCGTCATCAGGGCAAGCTCGTAAATCGGAAGCGACCAGACGGCTCCCCACGGCACGACGAAAGCGACCCGCCCCACCTGACCGGCGACGATCTCCTCGAGCAGGTCGCGCATGCTCTCGGTATCCGCCGGGCCGCGGAAGGTCAGGGCGCCTGGGACCGCCGGGGTCGGAGCGGCTCCGCAGGCGACAAGCAGGACGTCGTAAGGAATCGAGCTACCCGTGGAGGTTTGGGCAAGCCGTCTGCCGGCATCGACACCGACCAGTGCCCCTAGCGAAACGGTCGCCCCGGCCGCTGCGGCGAGCTCGGCCAGCTCGAAGCGCCTCACCTCGCCAAGGTCGAACGGCTCGGCGACTGCGAGTGGTCGATACCAAAAGTGAGGCTCGGGCGCGAGCATGTCGACGCTGACGCGATCTTCTGCCAGCGCCCGCAGAGCCAACGCGGCCTCGAGAGCCGCGACGCCGCCGCCGGCGATCAGTACCCGCGTCGCCACGTCAATCGGCTCCTCCAAGCTCTAGGCCGCAGTGCAAGCTGGACCGTCACCACCAACCCCAGCCATTCATCCAGTGCTCCATGCGCTTCTCCTCTCTCAGAGGGCGTGGGGTTACCGCACGTAGAAGTCCGCGAACTGACCGGTCTTGTAATGCCCTGGCAGATTGCAGATCAGCGAGTAGTGCCCCGGCTTGAGGATGAGGTTCAGCGTCCTCGCCTGGCCCGGGGGCACCCCACCGATCTCACCAACGGCGCCGCTCTCATCGGCCTCGTTGCCCTTGAGCAGATTACCCGCAGGCTTTGCAGTCTTCAGGACGACGAACTCGTGCTTGACCGTTCCGATGTTCGTCACCACGAACCTGACTTTTCCCCTCGGTGCCCCTTGCGTCCCCGGGAAGACGCTGAACTCGTCGACCTGGACGGCCACCAGGGGCTTCGAGGTTACGGCCTCCCCGTTCGAGACGGAGCCGGAAACGGCGACGACTGTGACGGCCGCGATCCCAACCGCGAGCTCTCGCATTCGATCGACTCCCTTCTGGTTGCTGGATATGGACCAGCGTGGCGTATTGAGACCACGGCGCCATCAGGGATTTGACCCGGCGCGATCAGGGATTTCACGTACCGCCCCTGCGGCACGTGCTCCGGTTCGGCGCTGTGATCTACGCAGCGGTGCGGCTCGCCAATCGGAATTCCCGCGAGCAGCCGTAGGGGCTCGGTAAGGGGCGATCGTCCCCTCCATGACGGCGCCGGCGATCCCAACTCCTTCAAATACTCCTGCGTGAAGCCAAAGGTCTCTCGTGCGGCGAAGCGGCTCTCGGCAAATCGAAGAGCCTCGCTCGGATTCCCCTCGGCAAGCAGCAGCCTCGCTTTGCCGCATGCGTACACCGCCTGCTCTTGACCGTCCGCCGATGCGTCGAGCTCGTCGAACAACGCCACTACCCGCGCAGCTTCGGGAAGGTCCCCACGATGGTCTTCGGCGGCCCAAACGGAACGTTGGCGTCCTTCGCGAGCTCGGTGCGCGGGTACAGGGCAAGCATCAACCCGCCTTCTAACTCGAACATCGCTGCGCTCCCGGACGGATTGATGTCGTCACCGGTGAACTCCGTCCCGATCACGCCGGACGACTCCAGCCCGAGAGCGCGATAGAAGGCGAGCGCCCGCTCGAGGTCACTTACCGCGAGCGTGATTACGTGGATGCGAGGTTCCATCTATCGTTTGCACGACTTGCGCGGCTGTCGCACTTTGGCGGAAAAGCGACAACGGGGAACCGCTGCACCCACGCGCCGCTACGCGCCGACGGTGATGCGATACGCGGCGACCTGGTGATCGTTCAACTCTCGGGCGTAAGGGAGCACGAAGACGCCGTTTCGAAGCTCGCCGCCCGCGGTCCCAACCGCCTTCCCGTCGGGAGCAATCGCCGTCGCCTGGAGCGTTCGGCCGGACCTCCACGAGGAGGGCGGCTCGACGGCGACGTTGGTATCGGCACCGAGGGGCTGCCGCACGGTCACGTTCGAGTCGTCGCGCTCGATGATCAGGTAATGCGTCCCGGTTGATAACGCAAGGCCGCCGAAGGTCTTCTCGAACGCCCCTGCTACAAGACGATCGTCCGCGGTGCGAGCGAGGAAGCCGTCGGGCGCGATCCCGTAGCCGCCGGTTTCGTAGCCGCGGGCCGAATCCCAGTTCGCAACGACGACGAGGTCGCCAAACGTACTCTCGGTCACGTCCCGCTCAAGTCTGCGGTAGCTCGTCAGGCGTACTCCGGCGTAGTGCGGGCCGACGGTGCGCTGAAGGCGTCCCACGAGCTCAAGCCACGGGCTGTCGATCGAGTCGAGCGCCTCCTCCCAGTTGTACGAGCTGATCAGGCCGAAGGCCATGTTCCACGTCAGGACTTCGACGTCGCTGGCCATCGTGCCGGGGTAGAGGTCGTGCTGGTAGAGCAGGACCTTGTCGTGGAAGAGCCAGTCGGCGAGCGGGTACGGCTCCCAGTTCGCCTCGCCGAACAAGAGGTTCGGAGCGTCGTGCTCGCGCGCCATCATGAGCAGGCTTCCGTGGAAGCCGGAGAAGTCGCGTGCCAGGCGATCCCAGCCGTCCTCGGCCATGAGACAGCGGTTCGAATACGGCGCCATCACGGCGAGCCAGCCGTCGTAGTAGGCCTCCGGATTCGGCGACGCGGGATTGAAGTCGCGGATCCACGGACGCGCGCCCACCTGGTCGAAGAAGAGGCAGTCGGCAGGCACCTCCGTGCGCCACTCCTGCATCAGCCGTGCCACCCGGTCGCGCACGAACGGGACGGAGGGCGAGACGACGAGGCCGGAATGCACGCCGTAGGTGTCGACGACGGGCTTGCCGCTTTCGTCGAGGACGGCGATGTCCTTCGGTAGAAGCGGCGGAGGGAGCGACTGCATCGTCGGAGAATCGTCGGACCACCAACTGACGTTCAGGTACGGCATCACGAGCTGGCCGAGCGAATGCGCCGCCTCGACCAGGGAGGTGAAATCCGCGCTCGTGCCCTGGTACGGGTCCGGCGGCAAGAAGTCGGGATCGCTCTTGTCGTGTCCGCCGGGCTGGAAAGCGACCGGGTGCAGGAGCGCTGGCGACGGAAGCCGCGGCAGGTCCGCGAGCCAGTCTCGGAACGGCTTCAGCTTGGTGAGGTCCGCCTTGATCAACGGCGCCTGCGCGAGTGTGCTCAGTCGTTCGCCGAGCTTCTTCTGCACCGACGGGTAGGCGTCGATGGCGTTGTCGTGGCGGTAGGCGAGGATCGATTGCTGCGCCGTCTCGCCGGTTCGAATGCGGACAACCGGGCTCGTCCACGCCTGGCCCTCGGCGATCCAGGTCTGAAACCGGTGCACGATGCAAAAAGAGACCCCCGAGCAGCGGCCCGGTGGCTCCTGGCGCAGGAAGCCGAGCAGGAGCGGATGAATGGGGCCGGACTCGACGGAATAGAGAGACAGGTGCCCGCCGCCGACATCGAGTCCGAGATAGTCGGCGAATGCCCAGCGAGACGGATAGATCTCGAGATTGTTTCCCGTCCGTGCAAAGAAGCCGGGCCGCAGCAGTACTCCGGGCAGGACGTTCGGGGCGTACCCCGCGCCGACGGTGCGCACATCGGCGAGCAGGTCGTCCGGGAAGGAGATCTTGCTCACCACCCCACCGTGGTTCTCGATCCTCAGACGCAGATCGAAGAACTCCGCCCGGGCGCGTAACGTGACGACGGCCGAGCCGATGGGGGACGCACGGTAGCCGAGCCTGAGCGTCGCTGAAGCCGGATCCCATCGGTAGGAGAACCGGCGTGCGCCTCGCGGCGTGAACGCGCATCCCCCCACCAGCGACGGTTCCTGTTGTGACGTGCGCCAGAGACAGCCGGTCGAGCCCAGAACGACGCGCGCTCTCGCCGTCCTGTCGATGAGATCGACGATCCTCCCGTTGCGTTTGTCGAGGGTGAGCTGGTAGCCGGGCGCCGTGATCACGAGGCGACCTCTTATCCGGTCGTCGAACGTGATCCCAGGAAATCGCTTCGCAGCACCGCTCGCAGCGCCGTGCGGACCAGCCCCGGCGAGCACGGCGGCCACTGCTGCCGCCGTGACGAGCAGCCGAGTTGGACGCCAGGGGCGGCGTGACCAAAGATGCCCGCTCAACTCGTTGTGACCTCGTGATCCATGAAATGCCGGATCATGTCAGTGCCCGCCGCGGGTACCGGCGGCTGGGTAGCAGGTCTGAGGAAAGGATGGAAGATGCGATGAGAGTCACCCCACGGTCGAGCCGACTTCGTCCGATTACAGCGTCGCTGCTTGTCGTTCTTCCTCTCGTCATCGTGATTTCGGGACCGACCGGGACCTCGGCCTCTTCGGCGGCCGCACGGCTCCAGCATTCCACGGCGACTGCGTCGCCGCCCAGATCGCGGCAGTTTGCTCACTCGTTCGTCATCCGATCGGGACCGCGCCTCTACGTCGCCGGCCGCCCGTTCCGCTTCGGTGGCGCGAACATCGAATGGCTGGGCCTGGTCGGCTACGGCCCATTCGATCCGAATGGGCCGCACTTCCCGAGCAACTACGAAATCAACGACGCAATGGCCACCGCCCGGGAGATGGGGGTTACGGTAGTCCGCAGTCAGACCATGGGGGACTCGGTCGGATGCGATCAGTGCCTCGAACCCACGCTTGGACATTTCAACCCCGCCGCGTTCGAACGGGTCGACTACGCGCTCAAGTCGGCGCGCGCGCGGGGTATCAAGATCATCCCGACGATCATCGGCGACGATGCACGCGGAGGCGGGACGGGCTGCGTCTACCTCCGCTGGCGCAGCATTTCCGTTCCCGGCTGCTCCATCATCAACATGCCGCCGTTCTGGACCGACCAGAAGGTGATGGAGGACGTGAAGGAGCACATCAAGAAACTCTTCGACCACGTCAACGTTTACACCCACGTCGCCTATAAGAACGACCCGACCATTCTCGGCTGGGATCTTCTGAACGGAGGCGGCAGTCCTTCCTCTTGGACTCGGCGCATCGTGCGGTACGTTCGCAGCCTCGACAGCCACCACCTCATCCTCTCTGGCTCCGCGAACGCGGCGATCCGGGGGGTCGACCTGTGTGTGGGCTTCATCTATCCACATTGGTCACAGCCGCTTGCCTCCGTGAAACGCGGCATCGCAGGCTGCAAGGCAGCCGGCAAGCCTTTCGCCGCCTACGAGTACGGGTGGGACCGCACGAACTTTCCGACGCTTCGCGGCCTGCGTGTCTTCCTGAAGTCGCTCGAGAACACTCCGGAAATTGTCGGCGACGCGTTCTGGGCGCTGCAAGCTCACAACGACGGCCACGGTTGGATGCCCATCCCGGCAGATCTCAACGATCCGGCGACGGCGCCCCACGTCGAGACTGGACAGTGGTGGGCGTTGTACTACACGGGCATCCAGACGCTCGTGAGCACCGCTGTAGACATGGCCGCACGCGCGCAAATGCTGCGCCGACACATCTACGTCGTGCGCGGCGTGCGGCTGCCGGCGCACGCGATCCCCCCGGCGCCGGTCATCACCTCCGCTGTGTACGGTCCAAACAACCCCACCGAGCGACTCGGCGCCAGGATCTATTGGCAAGGGTCGGCAGGTGCGCGGAACTACAGCGTCCAGCGGGCGACCGCGGCGGCCGGGCCCTGGACGACCGTCTGTAGGCGGTGCGCCACGGATCTCGACGACGGCTACGTCGACGAGAGCTCAGGCGCGAAGAGCAGTTGGTACCGCGTCATCCCCTACAACCTCGCCGGCAGGCCGGGGCCCGCGTCCAATCCGATCGAGGCTTCGACCGGCTGAGGTGGAGGCACACGGCAAGTTGAGTCAAGCGATCCAGGCACCGCGGGAAAATGCGACTGCGGCTATGCCTCCGATAGCAGCGAACCCGATGATGACCGCGAGCCGCAGTCTCGGGCGCGTTGCCGCGAGCGCAGCCAGTGCAATGAACAAGGGAAAGTCCGCCAGCAAGAGACGGGGTGCGCTGACGAGCGGAACTACTGCAGCCGGCGTCGTCAGGATGATCGCGATCACCGCTATCGAGTAGAGGCCGAACGCGACTCCCAGCCGCTTCCACGCCACCCAGGTCAGGCCCGCGGCGGAGAGCAGAAGCAACAGCTGCAGCACGTTCCATGCGCTTCGCTGTTGGGCCTTTTCGAAACCGCCCGGATAACCAGCGTCGCCAGGCAAGTGCCGAACGAGTTCTGCTGCGCCTTGCTCAGCGGCGTGGAGAGCATCCCACGCCCCCTGCAAAGGTCCCAATCGAGGAGTCTCCCGCAACCAGAAGGTGTTCTGGGAGTGGTAGAACGCCCACGCGTCGTGGAAATGGTAATGAAGGTAGAGAGCGTAAGCGCCGAGCGCGGCAGGCAGCAACACGAGGGAGAGCGGTTGCAGCGTTGACCGCAGCGTCCGCTCCTTGGGCCACAGCAGCACGAGCAGCGCCGGCAGCAGAGCCAGACCCATCGGCCGTGTCGCCACCGCGAGCCCTCCGAGGAGCGACGCCAGAATGGCTTGGCGGCGTAGAGCGGCCAAGAACGACCAGCTGGCCAAAGCAAGAAACAGGGCGTCCGAGTAGACAGCCGTGAATACGAACGCAAGAGGGAAGAGCGAGAGAAGAAGCACGCTGTCGGAGGCCACCGCCTCGCCTACGAAACGCCGTGCGATTCTGAAGATGGCTATTGCCGCGACACCTGCAGC
>WNGA01008843.1_pt1 | contig 25855 bp, 21 predicted proteins | sample 5400061 | NCBI WGS metagenome assembly WNGA01 (sample SAMN13153366, study PRJNA577476) | soil metagenome | isolation source: 100 cm soil or saprolite under grassland replicate 2 | place: USA:California | collected 2016-06-15 | reverse complement strand
GCCGGCCTCAGTCGCCGCAGGGTCGGCAATGAAGAGAAGATGGATATGCTGGGCGTGCTGAACCTTTACTACGGGTTGCAGGAAGATTCGCTTCGAAACACGGTGACCGTCGCCAATCCGACAGACTTGTGGCTCAAGCCGGAGGGCGAGCTTAAGGGTCTGGCCAAAGACCTCGATCAACTCCAATCCGACGCTGATTTCCTGAACCGCGAGGCAAAACGCCAGTTCAATCTCGGTCTCAGCAACAATGTGCTCGGCAATGTGCAGTTCCCGCCTCTCTTCAGGCGCTACGTCGAAATCGGCGCCGACAAACTGATCGCGTTCGACATCAAGGCCGCTGATGAAAATCAGTTCTTCGACAAGACCAGGATCGCGGAGGCCGACGAGTTGCTCAAAGAACTCAAGGGCCTGATCCTGCAGATCGTCAGGCTGCTGAGCAAATATGGGACGGCCGCCACCAGACGCGTCAACGAAGACTGGGCCAGGTTTGAGGCGCGCTCCCTTGAGGTGCTCTCGATTGTGGCGCGCGACCGGGTGACGCCGGACCAGGATGAGCGGAACGTCTGGACTGTGCTGGCCGATTTGACTGGCAAGCAGCGGGAGACTCAAGTCGCCCCTTACGTCGTGCTGGCGCGGCATGGCGGGAAGTTGCTCAACATCGCCATGGATGTCTACAGAGAGCTGGAAAACAAGGGACAACTCGATGTTTTTGATCCGTCGCATCTGCGAGACCTCTTTCAGCGCGGCAATATCCAGCGGGAATTTTTGACGGAGAAAATCAGGGAGCAGGCGACCGTCATCAAAAGGTACCCGTTGGCCAATTGGGGATGAGATCGCAGCCGAACTTTCAACGCAAAGCAGTGGAGGTTTGTTTTTACCCAAATGTTCCCCAATCCCTTCGCCGAGTGGCGGCGCGATGAATTTTGGCAAAAGCATGCGACTGAATTCAAACCGCCGCTACGCGGTAAGGAGATGCGAACATTGAGAAAGGGGGCTCCGTAAAATGGCTAGGGTGAGAGGCCGCGTGATAGATCAGGCGGGCAAAATTCTCGTCAGCGTTACGGTCCGTTTCGAAGGAAAACAGGGACAGGACCAGGCTGAGGCGAAAACATCGGCTAGCGGGATCTACCTGACAAAAGATTTGAAAGGCGGAGAATATGGGTGGAGGGCGTCGAAGGCAGGATATGGCGCCCGGACAGGAGTTATTTTCGTACCGGATTCCCCCGACTTAATTGAGATCGATCCATTCATACTAGACCAGACGGGATCCGTTTCAGGTCAAGTGACGGATCAATCCGGGGAATCGGTCCCCGGAGTTGAGGTGGCGGCCTTCGATCTGCAAAATCAATTAGTCGGGCAAACTTCCACCAACGCCGACGGCAATTACGCGATTCAAGACCTCGCCCCGATCGCTAAAGACGCCCGGACCGACGGCGACGGAATGTACACAATCACCGATCTGGGAGGGGGCGTCTACACGGTGGAAGTCGTGGATGCGCCCAATCAGCCAGGTTATCTGCCTGCTCACAATGTGGAAGTCGTCGAGGGGGCGATGACCGCGGGAATAGATTTTTCCGAGGACGCGGTCGCGGACTTCGTCGGACGTCTGGATGACGGCCGGTTCAGCGTCGAATCGCGGATCAGCGAGGAAGAGGCTGACCAAGCCATCAGTCTCTTTTCGGTGGTCAATCTGATGCTCGCCGGCCTGAGCCAACGCCAGGTTGGAAACAAGAGCAGGCGCGATATATTGGGCGTGTTGAACCTCTACTATGGTTTGCAAGAAGGCTCGCTGCGAGACCGGTTCGTTTTCGCAGACCCGACCGCGTTATGGCTTGGCCTGGAGAGCGAGTTGAAGGAACTGGCCAGAGAACTCGACCGATTTCAATCCTCTTCGATAAGACGAAGATCGCCCAGGCCGACGAACTGCTCAAATCGCTGAAGGACCTGATCTTGCAAATCACGCGTTCGCTGAGCAAATACGGGACCTCGGCCACTAGGCGCGTGAACGAAGACTGGGCGAAGTTCGAGGCCCGAGCCTTGGAGGTCTTGCAGACTGTAGCTCGCGAGCGCGTGACCCCGGACCGCAGTGAACAAAACACATGGGTGATATTGGCCAACCTGACCGACAGGAATTTCGATGTCGAGGTGGCGCCATATGTCGCGCTGGCGCGGCACGGCGGGAAACTGCTAAATTACGCCATGGAAATTTACCGGGAGACGAAAGACCGGTTGGACGAGTTCGGCGCCCAATATCTTCGGAACCTGTTTCAGAGAGGGAACAATAAACGCGACTTCTGGACAGAAAAGATTAGAGCGGAGGCGACCGCCATTAATAGGTACCCCTTATCCGGTTGGAGATGAGAGTTGTGATCGTCGGTTCGGTCACCGTCCCCACCGCCACCTTCGCGCGCTATTTGTCCTGGTCGTACTAGCTCATCATCGCCGACGTGTGATGCATTTCAATTTGCTCCCCTTGACTCGGCGTGAAACTCGCCGCTGAGCCTTCTTTAAATCCCTTTCGGCGCGGCGGAAATATTGAGGATTCTCGATCGGGGCGGCTTCATTCTCCGAGAGCGTGGCGAAACATATCGAGGGATAACGTCCGCTTCTTGTCCCATCACCCCGGAACGGTTACAGTCTCTCAGACGCGAGAAAACAAATACCTGTCAATCACAGCGCTCTTCGAGGTATGAGAATGCCCCTGATCGACCCTCTCCCCAAGCCGCTAGAAGAAAAGCTGGCGCCAGTCATCGAGTCAAAGGATGTGGCCGCGGCGGTCTTTACGGATCTCAATCCGTCCGGTCGCTTCGGCGAAGAATGGCTTGTCCTTACGCCAACGCGCCTGAGCGTATACGCTTCAGACGGCAATGGGTTCGCGCCGCGCGTAGAGTTGAATCTGGAAGAGATCAAGACGGCCAGCGCCGATGCGCTCGTCGGTGGCGGCGCGCTGCTCGCCACCATCGACGGCAAGAGCGTCGAAGTGCTCCGTTATTCCAACACGCAACAGCGCAAGTTCGGTCGCATCGCCAAGTACATCAATGACGTCAAGCGATACAAAGTGGATCTGGAGAAGGCCCGGCGCGGCGAGAAGGACGCCGACGGCAAGCTGATTGAGGCGCCCAAGGAACATCCACGCCTGGAACCGGACAAGGACGACCAAAAGCGATGCCCAACCTGTAAGCTGTTGCTTCCGGAGGGCTCCAAGGTTTGCCCGGCCTGCATGAGCAAAGGCAAGGCCATCCGCCGCATGCTGGCCTATCTCAAGCCCCATAAGCGTCAGATCCAGATGATTTGGGCCATGATGTTGGTGGGACTCTGTTTCAGCCTCGTTCCGGCGTACCTGACCCGGCCGCTTACCGACCAGGTCTTGAATCCGGTCGAAGCGCCGCTTCCGATAAATGAGCGGCTGCGCCTGCTTGGCTGGCTGGTGATAATCCTGGTTGGAGTGCAGTTATTCGGCCAGGCGCTGGGCGTCTGGCGAGGACGGATGGCCGTGCGTTTGGGCCAGCAGCTCTCGAATGCGCTCCGCAACGACGTCTTCCGCCACTTGCAAAGCCTGTCGCTCAGGTATTTCGACAAGCGCCAGCCGGGCGCGTTGATCTCGCGTGTGACTAACGACACGCAATCGCTGCAGGGTGTGCTAGTCGAGAGCATCCAGAATTTTTTCTCAAACATATTCCTCTTCGTCGGTATCGGCGTCGTACTGCTCTGGATGAACTGGAAGCTCACGCTTCTGGTCTTTATTCCCGCGCCGATTGTCCTCCTGCTCTCGAAATTCTTTTGGGACCGCATGATGAATGTTTGGCGGCGAACCTGGCATCTGCACAGCCGCCTTACGGCGACCGTCAGCGATAGCCTTGCCGGCGTCCGCGTCGTCCGCGCCTTCGCTAAAGAGGACCGGGAAGTCGAGCGATTCGACCAGCACAGCACAGAGCTTTACAACGCCTCGGTCGCCGCCGAACACCTGTGGGTTACGTTCTTCCCGATGCTCTTCTTCATTATGAGCATCGGAAATCTGATCATCTGGTACATAGGAGGGTATCAGGTCATTCAAGAGTCCATGCCGGGCGCGCAACTATTACCCGACCGGAAAGTCTTCACGCTAGGTCAGTTCTTCACCTTCCTCGGCTACCTGGGCCAGTTTTACGGCCCGCTCCAATTCATGAGCCGCGTCGCGGACTTCCTCTCGCGCTCGCTGGCCTCGGCGGAGCGAGTCTTCGAGGTGCTCGATACCGAATCCGACGTGCAGGACGCCGAAAATCCGACGCCCTTGCCTCGCATCGAAGGACGCGTGGAATTCAAGAACGTAACCTTCGGCTACGAACCCCACAAACCGGTGCTGAAGGATGTCAGCTTCGCCGTCGCGCCGGGTGAGATGATCGGCCTCGTAGGCCAGAGCGGCGCGGGCAAGAGCACTACGATCAACCTGATCTGCCGCTTCTACGAGGCGCAGGAGGGCGAGGTCACCGTAGACGGCGTGAACATCAAGCAGGTCGCGCAGAATGACCTGCGCTCGCAGATCGGCGTGGTGCTCCAGGAACCGTTTCTCTTTAGCGGCTCGATTTACGAAAACATCGCCTTCGCCCGGCCCAACGCCACTCGCGAGGACGTCATGGCCGCAGCCAAGGCCGCCAACGCGCACGACTTCATCATCCAGAAGCCCGACGGCTACGACACGCAAGTCGGCGAACGCGGCCAGACGCTCAGCGGCGGCGAGCGCCAGCGCGTCAGCATCGCGCGCGCAATTTTGCACAACCCGCGCATCCTGATTCTCGATGAGGCCACCTCCTCCGTTGATACCGACACCGAAAAACAGATTCAGGACGCCATCGCGCGATTGATCAAAGGCCGCACCACTTTTGCCATCGCGCACCGTTTGAGCACGCTGCGCAACGCCACGCGGCTTGTCGTACTCAAGGATGGCAAGGTCGTCGAAGTCGGCGCCCACGAGGAATTGCTCGAAAAGAAAGGCGAATTCTACCGACTCGTCCAGATGCAGCAGGAGATGAACAAGATCATCGAGGTCAAATGAACACGTCCGCCACCGAAGAGAAACATCCAGAAGACCCGGTCACTCTAGTCGAGGCCTCGCAATTGGTCTTCCTCGACGCGAAAAAGCTGCGCTTCTTCATGCGCGGGGCCACGCTGCGGCTGACAGTCGAAGAGGATCGCTCCTATCTAAAGGTGAGCGTCCTGCGCGCATTCCCGCTCTCCGAGCCTAACCGATTCCTGAGTGTCCGCGACAGCGCGAACAAGGAAATAGGCCTGATCGCCAACCCGGCGGACCTCGGCGCCGAGAACCGGAAACTCGTTGAGGAGGAGTTGGAGCGGCGCTACCTCGTGCCTGCGGTCACACGCATCATCGCCGCGAAAGAACGCTTCGGGACAGTGGATTGGACGATTGAAACAGACCGGGGAATATGCCGATTCACGACGCGGAACCTGCGCGAGAACGTCCAACGGCCTGCGCCGGGCCGCATCATTCTCAACGACGTCGACGGCAATCGCTACGACATCCGCAACGTCGGCGACCTGAGCCGTGAGAGCCAGGAATTGCTCTTCCGGCACATGTAGAGCCCAGCAACGATTCGCCCGAAATCCGCCATGCATCCTTAAACAGCCTTCAATTCAACAACTTCTCTCATACCATCACGGCCCTGACGTAAACGATCTTCGATCGGTAATTGATTTTGGCGACCAGGCGATATTTGTTGCCCCCGATGTTAAATATCCTGCAAGAGCCGACCGGATCGGCGTGCGGAAAATCCGCCCTGGTTTTTCATCAGATCATAATTAGTCCCCGTCGAATGCCGATCGTAACCGCTTCCGTCCGGCCTGACGCGCCCAGTTTGGCGATCACCGAGCTGACGTGGAATTTTACTGTATGCTCCGAGATGCCGAGTCTGTATGCGATGGTCTTATTCCCCAGGCCTTCGGCGAGCATTCCTAAAACTTCAACCTCTCGTTCTGTCAAAGCGTCCACCTTCGAAGTTGAAACAACCGACTCCGTTGATTCTCTCGTCGGAGTGAAATTCGGCAGTGAATCAATCGAATCCGGATGCAATACGAACAATCCGGCCGCCACCGCCTCAACCGCCGCGATGATTTGGTCGCCCGTTGACGTGCGCGGCAGCGCCGCCCTCACCCCGGCGCGGACGGCATCGTTCGTCAGTAAGTTATGGTATTCGTCAGTCAGGAGCACAATAGGCGTCGCAGACGATTCCTCTCCCTCGGAGGCGCCCGCGAACAGACGCTCCAGCTCTTCTTGAACGCGCCCTTCAAATTCAGCAATTACGACATCGGGCCGAAGTTCATTTATCTGTGCGGCAAGAGTCCCGGAAGCGTCTTCATCAGCAAGAGAGAGCCTGGATGAATCTCTAACGACGATCAGCGCTGGGCTAGTCGCAAGAAGCGACTCCAACCCGGCGCGAACGACGGCCGACGAAGCGGCGGCGACGAATACCCGCTTCACTCCGCCTCCACTTCGGGCTTGTTTGTTTGAAATGTAACCGGCCAATGAATCTTCTTCCCACCGCGAATGAGAGAAAGTTCCAGTTTCTCCAGATTACTGGCAGCCGCATCCTCAAGCGCAGTCGCAAGATCATCCGAGTTGGTGAAGAGACGCTCGCGCGTCCCAACAATTGCGTCCCCAATCATTAAACCGGACTTTTCCGCCGCGCTCCCGCTTTGTACCTCGAAGACCAGCAACCCGAGCATGTCCGAACCGTCCCGAGTCACGGGTAAAGCGCGGATTTTGATTCCAAGGTGCGGTCTTGTGTTGCGCGCAAGAAAACGCCTCACGGCGTTGCTCGGAACAGCGAACGCGAGATTATTGGCGATCATGCTGTTGATCCCGACAACGCGACCTTCCGCGTCTGCGAGCATTCCACCGGAATTGCCCGGCGCAAGTCGTATGTCCGCCCCGACCCACTGTTTCACGCTCGCATGGACAATCCCGACGGCAAGCGCTCCAACGAGACCGAGCGGATTGCCCACGGCAAATACCAATTCTCCTACCCGCAAAGCGTCGGAATCGCCGATTGTCGCCACGGGAAGACCGCCTATCTCAATCGTGAGCGCGGCGAGATCACGCCGAGCGTCCAAACTGGTGACGCGACCTTCTGAAGACTGCCCGTCGCGGAGCGTCACACGCGCTCGCCGATCTTTGACGACGTGCGCGTTGGTGATGATAACGCTCTTGTCCGAGCCGGTCTCCCAGATGACGCCTGAACCGCCTCTGCCGCCGCGCCAGTCGCCAATCAGCGCACTCGATCGGCGCAGGCGTTCGGAGATTTCGACGATTCCGGACGCAGGGGCGCCTTGCGCTTGCGCGCCTGCGACTTCCGTCATATTGAGCGCCATATTACTCTCCTCGCCTTTTTTGGGCGGACCTTTCGCCGATTGTGACCGCCAGGTTCGTGCGCTCGCCGCCGCGGATGACCGACGCATCGATCGTCTGGCCGACGCTCTCAGGGGCGAGTGTCACTTGCACATCGTCTATGTCCATGATCGCAGCGGCGCCCAGCGCCACCAACACGTCGCCGACCAGAAATCCGGCCTTGTCCGCCGGGCTGCCGGGCTCAACGCTCAGTACAATTACTCCGCCATCATTGGCCAAATTAAGCTTACTTTTTATGGCGTCAGGCAAACGCACGGGCTGCATCCCGACGCCGATGTACGGGCGCGGGATGCGTCCGCCCTTCAAGAGAGCGTCCACGACACGATTGACCGTCACGGCGGGAATCGTCAGCGCCGAGCCACGCCCCAGACCCGACGTGTTGATTCCCAGGACACGCCCACCTGCGGCGACCAGCGGGCTGCCGGAAAAACCCAAATAGATGTTCAAATCCAAGCGCACGAAACGGTCAATTATACCGCCTTGCCAGGCGCGCCATGCCCCGCCGACGGCGCTGATGCAGCCGAAACTGGCGCTCACGCCCTCTCCACCGGTTCGCCCAACGGCGAGAATGAGACGCCCGACCTTGAGTTCATCCGCTTGATCGACAATGTCGACCGCGCCAGACACCTCATCGACCTTGAGCGCCGCAAGATCAGTGCCCGCGTCACGCCCAATGAGCGTCGCGGGCGCTTCACGCCCGTCGTGCAACAGGACCGTGATCTCTTCTTCGCGCTCGATTGTGTGATGGGTAGCGACAACCACCCCCGGACGCCAGAGAACGCCGCTCGTCGCGACGCGAGGACGCGCATTCACGGCGACCACTGAAGGACTGACGCGCTCAACCGCAGCCGCCAGGTCGCGCGAAAGTGTGATCAACTGACTCGTCTTTTCAGATGTTTGATTTTCCACCTCAATTCCTCCGGAACAAAATGTATATCAAGTGACTTGTTTTCCATTCACACAGGAAATATGCCGCAGTCTTGAGGTGGCGGACATCAGCCAGATGGGTAGGTGCGAGCCTGGAATTATGGGCAGTATCGCGGGGGAGATCGGCGTTTTCTTGGACTGGGTCGCGAACTGGGGCTCTGTTGCAAAAAATATTTTGACCGCATTCTATAGTGGGAATGAACGAGCACTTGCCACAATATCTTGTGTAGCCAGTGAATTTTTGCAACAGAGCCTTAAGGTCAATATACTAGAGGCATCATGAGAAGCGTCGTTGAACACTAATCTATGCGGGATCCCTGATGTCAGGAGGGCCTTTCAAGCGTCACTACGTGACGCGAAACCCTTTGGCCGGCTTACCCAGCACTAAAGTACTGGGCTAAAGTCAGCCGCCGCTCACGCGGCGAAGAATGGTGTTTCTCCAAAAAGCAAAAGTGTCCCGACATCAGGCGGGATCCCCAAAACATTGGTTGCGCCGGGCGGAACGGAGATTGAATCTTTCGGCCATGAAGTGACGATTCAGACTTTGGGTGTCACTATGACCAGTGTGGGTTACTTCGCAAAATACCCGGGGATTAACAGGAACTTTCTCGGTCGAGTCGGGTGGCTACGGAATCTTCGGTTTTGTGTGGTGGACTACGATAGTGAGGTTCTCATCTCGGAATACAATTCCTGAGCCCCTCAATTGTCCTTCCTTTGTGGTTGGACCGTCAAAGGCTCGTGCGCAAGTAAAAGTGGATATGATAAATATTACGGAAGAACCCGATGGCCAGTATGACCCTGAGCCTCGGTGGCCGGCCGCCATCGCGGCTCTGGCCGTGGGAGGCTTATACACGTCGCTGCCAACCGCTCTCACCTTTGGCCCGCGCTGGCTCTTTCCTGGCATTGTTTTGGGGCTACTTATTCCGACAGTCGTCTCTCACCGTGTCGGCAAGCATCGACTGAATGCCGTCTTGGGATTTTCTGTAACTACAGTTCTTACCGTCGGACTGATTCTCTCTCTGACCCTGTTGATTACCGTGTTGCTGGAGCATAAAGAGACGCCGAGTTCGCTGTTAGTCTCGGCGGCTTCGATGTGGATAACCAACATTTTAGTTTTCTCGCTATGGTACTGGCGGTTAGATGCTGGTGGGCCGCACAGACGGGATACACGCGCGGGACATCCTGACGGGGCCATCCTCTTTCCACAGATGACGATGAGCGAAGAAGCGCTGGTTGAGGCGAAGCAAAAGAACTGGTCGCCGAATTTCGTTGACTATTTATTTTTCGCCTTTAACACAAGCACGGCTTTTTCGCCGACCGACGCGCCGGTGCTGACCAGATGGGTGAAAGTTCTGATGATGCTGCAATCGCTGCTTTCTCTGTTGATCATCGCGCTATTGGCCGCGCGCGCCGTCAATATCTTGTGAACACTGAAAGGGCCGACGCGCGCTCATGGGCGTGTTATCAACTTTAAGCGAGTCAACGCGCCTTTGGTCTCGGAAAAGCGATTCAGAATAGCCGCTCAATACAGGGACAAGCTCCACCTAGAACGCGCTAGCGTTTAGGTGGAGTGGTTGACCATGGATCTCCTGAAAATTGTGATGGCGCATCGTCAGTTCGCGGAATCCCTTCAAGTCGGCTGACAATCGCCAGGGGAGTTTGTCGCCGGCGCTGATCCCGCGCTTCCTGTCCATTGCCGCAATGAGAGAGACGATCACCGTGGCGGCTCCATTCGAATTATCCCCGCTCCTGCTTCCAATACATCCTCGGTCAGCTTGCGAAAGTGATAGCCCATAGCGGCCAACCTGACTGCTTCCGCAAACTTCTCGCGGTGCTGAGCAAAGGCGTGGCGTAAGTAACTCCAGAAATCGCCGCGCGCATGATCGCGCACGCCGAGCGCCAGCACGACTCGGGAAAGAGCCACCAAATCGCTGACAAACCCGCTGCGACTTGGCTCCGGCTCCCAGCCGACCACGCGCTCCAGGCAATCGAGCGCGCGCTGATAGTATTCGCCCGGGCTATAGATGGCGCGCATGATCGCTTTGTAGCCTTCTATCAGACGGGTGGCGTCCATCTTGGGGATGAAGTTCAGCGTTCCATCGGTGTTGTCCCCCGTACTCTCAATGAGGAGTCGCCCTTCGCGCTCGAGCCGCCGCCAGAGCTGTGTGTCGGGAAGCGCCGACAACAAGCCCACCATGGCGAGCGGGATCGCGCTCGCGCGGATAAATTCGATCTGCCGCTCGAAGACATCCTCGGGATCGTTGTCGAAGCCTACGATGAAACCGGCCATCACCTCCAGGCCGTAGCTCTGAATCTTCTTGACGGAATCGAGCAGGTCGCGGCGCGTATTCTGCCCCTTCTGGGCTTCCTTGAGACTGGCCTCGATCGGGGTCTCGATGCCGAGAAAGACGCGGCGGAAGCGCGCGCGACGCATCCCGTCGAGCAATTCCTCGTCCTCGGCGAGGTTCACGCTGGCTTCCGTGGTAAAAGAGAATGGATGTCCGTGGCGCTCCGACCAATCGGCCAATTCAGGCAACAGTTTTTTGACGTTGCGCTTGTTACCGATGAAGTTGTCGTCAACAATGAAAACCATCCCGCGCCAGCCCAGGCTGAAGAGCGCGTCCAATTCAGCTAGCATCTGCTCATTACTCTTCGTGCGAGGGACGCGTCCATAGATTTCGATGATGTCGCAGAACTCGCACTGGAAGGGGCAGCCACGTGAGTATTGCATAGACATCGCGCTGTATCGTTTGAAGTCGGCGAGTTGGAAGTCGGGAATGGGCGATGCGGAGAGCGCCGGTCGCTCGGCCGCCTGGTAGACGCGCCTGGGCTCGCCGCGTTCGATGTCGCGTGCGAACTCCGGCAAGGTCGTCTCGGCCTCGCCGAGGAAGATGTAATCGGCCTCGGGCAATAGCCCCGCGCTGGTCGTCACATATGGCCCCCCGATGGCCACTCGCTTCCCAGCCGCTTTGCATAGTTCGACGACGCGCCGCAGCGAACGCTTCTGCACGAGCATAGCGCTACAAAAAACCATATCCGCCCACTCGATGTCGGATGGCCTGAGCCGCTGGATGTTCATATCCACCAGCCGCCGCTCCCACGCGCCGGGCAGTAAGGCGGAGACGGTTAAAAGGCCGAGCGGCGGGAAGGCTGATCGCTTGCCCTCGAACGAGAGCGCATGGCGAAAGCTCCAATAGGTCTCTGGAAACTCCGGATAGACGAGTAGTATCTTCATAGCAATGCTCCTCCTTGTTCACAAATTCATTTGACAATGCGCCGCTTAACCCCGGCGCTATAAGCGCTGAAGTTCCGACAATGACGAATGACAAACGTAAAATGTCATATGGAAATATGCACAGTCCTCAAATAACTGAGGATATTTTGGCCGGCTGATGGATCGCTATTTTCCCACGAAATGTCGTGGCTGATTTCCAACCGAGGGAGTCGTCCGAGCTTGTAAGCGAGCCGCCGCAAGCGCGGGCAAAATTACTACATTGTCTCCGCGAAAGAAAGATTAATTCCGCGAATGCGCGAATCAGGCTTTGAACATGGCATTGATCTCAACAAATGGGACGGCGTCTTCCGCGAAAGTAAAAGAACCTTCCCGGCGAATCTCCACTGTCAATATCAATCCCGTAAATCCTACCTGTCCATAGCAAAAATTCCATCTCTCTTTATTTTTATACACTTACAGACATTCAGTGTTAACAGTTAACTTGCCGTTACTAACGATCCCTCTACACCAGGATCAAATTTTGATCTCGAAATTTTTGGGCTCTTTGGGAATTGCCGTGAAAGCCCCCAACATCTGGAAAAACCACGGATTTAACGGATCAAAAACGGATTTTCACGGATTGATCCGTCCTGATCTGTCTTAATCCGTTAAATCCGTGGTTTCTTCTTCTTTTTCTAAACCGCAAGATGTTGGGGTGTCTCACGGCAATTCCCAACGACCCAATTTTTGGTTGGGAGAAAGACAAGCGAAGTTGTTGAAAACGCAGATGAATCGAGTATTGGCGAAGGACAGGAGCAGTGCTTGCCGCGTAAAGAGAAGTTGAAATAGGCTCAGTCCGCCTTCTCTCGAAAAATTGCACCAGAACAGTTGATCCGAGCAGAGCCGGAACTTTTCTGAAAAACTCCGCCTTCGCTCTTTGTCGTGACGTTCTCCACGCGTGGGCTAAGCTGTTAAAATCATCCCGATGCTCAGGCTGATTCTACAACGCTCAATTGCATTGATTCCATTATTGTTGGCGGTGGCATTAGGGTCATTTTTATTGGTTCGCCTCGCGCCGGGTGACTTCCTCGCGGAGATGAGTCTCAATCCGCAGGTTTCGCAAGAAACGCTGATCCGATTGCGAGAACAGTACGCGCTCGACCAACCCTGATATGAACAATTCGGGATGTGGTTGGCTGGAATTGTTCGCGGAGATTTCGGCTATTCGTTTGCTTATAATTGCCCGGCCAGTGGCCTGATTTACGAACGGCTTCCGAACACGGCTCTGCTGGCGCTCGCCGGTTTAGGGCTGACACTGTTTGCCGCTTTGCCGCTTGGACTGATTGCCGCGAAGAGGAGCGGCGGAGTGATTGATCGCATTCTGGTTTCTCTTTCCGCGCTCAGCCTGTCAACGCCGTCTTTTCTGCTGGCATTATTGGCGATCGTCTTTGCAGCGCACACCGGCTGGTTTCCGATTGGCGGCGTCCATTCGCTGGATTCTGAAAAGCTTTCAACGACCGGACGATTGGCGGACTTCACTCATCATTTGATCTTGCCGGCGTCGGCGCTGGCGTTTCGTCAATTTCCGGGTTTCTTCCGTCAGTTACGCGCCAGCCTTTTGGAAACACTTGCTCAGGACTACATCCTGGCCGCGCGCGCTAAAGGGCTGCCGGAGCGAACGGTCTTCCTCAAACACGCCTTCAGGAACGCGATCAACCCATTGATTTCGATGCTCGGCAATTCTATCGGCTCGCTGTTGTCGGGGGCTTTCATCGTTGAAGCAATCATGTCTTGGCCGGGGTTGGGCGATCTGACAGTAAGTTCGTTACTGAGCCGCGATCTATACGTGCTCGTCGCATGTCTGATCTTTGCGGCGGCTTTGCTGGCGCTGGGGAACCTGCTGGCCGACGTGTTGCTGGCGCTGACCGACCCGCGCATCCGTCAAACTAGACAACTTTGAACGACCAATTAATCAGAAAGAAAACCGCCAATCGAACGCTGCGCTGGGGGGCTTTCTTGCTCGGCCTGTTGATGTTGTGCGCGGCGTTGGCTGATTTTCTGTCGCCCTACGATCCGGCGGAACAACACCGCGAGCTTTATTTTGCCCCTCCAGCCAGAATCCGCTTCCCCAACGCCGAAACATCCTGGCGGCCGTTCGTGTACGCGCTACGGCTGGAAGACCTCGAACGAATACGGTACGTGGAAGACAACGCGCAAAGGTATCCGCTGCGCTTCTTCGTGCGCGGCGCGCCCTACCGGTTGTTCGGCTTCATTCCCAGCCACACACATCTTTTTGGCGTAAGTGAACCGGCGCGCATTTTCGTTTTGGGCAGTGACGGGCTGGGACGCGACGTCTTCTCGCGGATCGTTCACGGGGCGCGATTGTCGCTGACCATTGCGGGAGTGGCGTTATTGATCTCGATCCCACTGGCCCTGCTGGTCGGAAGCCTGTCCGGGTTTTATGGCGGCTGGGTTGATTTTGCGTGTATGCGCGTGATGGAGTTGTTCCTGGCGCTGCCCGCCATTTACCTGATCATTGCGTTGCGCAGCGCGCTGCCGCTCGGGCTTGCGCCTGAGAAAATTGTTCTGGCGATGGTGACGGTGATCGCCTCATTCGGGTGGGCCGGCCTTGCGCGCGTCGTGCGGGGCGCGGCGCTCAGCTTGCGCGAACGCGAATTCGCGCTGGCCGCTGTCGCGCTCGGCGCTTCGGACGCAAGAGTTATCTTCCGGCATCTTTTGCCCAATTTGTCCGGACTGATTCTGACGCAGGCGGCGCTGGCTGCGCCTGGCTACATTCTGGCGGAAGTCACGCTATGCTGGCGATCTGCGAGCATCTGGTCGAGGCCGACGTTGATCTTTCGATCTTGCTCGTCACAGGCTCGCCGGTCATTCACAACCTGCGGCTCCCGGCGCGGCTGGATTACATCAAGCTGCCGTGCCTGACCCGCAGCGATTATGAAAATTACGATGTGAAATATCTGGGCACGGAGATCGGCGAAACCATCCGACTGCGATCCGACCTGATCCTTTCCGCAGTCGCCAACTTCAAACCCGACCTTTTCCTGATAGATAAGAAACCTTACGGCGTGAAGAACGAATTGATGATGGCGCTCAATTACGCGCGGCTTCATCTGCCCGAATCACGCCGGATGCTCGTGCTGCGCGACATTCTCGACAGCCCGCAGCGCACCATTCGGGCATGGCGCAAGAATGGTTATGACGACGCCATCGGATTATTTTACGACCGCGTATTTGTGCTGGGCTCGCCGGAAATTTTCGACCCGCGCCGGGAATACGATCTGCCGAACAGCGTAGTGGAGAAGCTGAGCTTTTGCGGATACCTGCGACGGAAGCCGGCCGGCAAGCCGCGCCGCCTGACGCGCGAAGAATGGCGCGTGGCCGAAGACGAAATACTGGTGTTGGTTACGCCCGGCGGCGGACAGGACGGGTTCGAAATTCTCTCTACTTATTTGGACAGTCTGGAAGGGGCGCCACTTTCTCAACCCTGCCGCAGCATTTTGATCTCCGGCCCGGAGATGTCGCAGCCGCATAAAGAATTCCTGCAACGCGCCGCCGGCAAATATCCGCAGACGACTTTTTGCGAATTCACTGATGATCTGATGAGTGTGATGAACGCCGCCGACGTGGTGATTTCGATGGGCGGTTACAACACTGTTTGCGAAGTGTTGTCGCTCAACAAACGCGCCGTCGTCATCCCGCGCGTCCGTCCCGCCGAGGAGCAGTTGATCCGCGCCGAACGAATGGCCGCGCGCGGCCTGTTCAGCTTCATCCACCCTGACAACTTGACGTCCGCGACGCTGAAAGACGCCGTATCGAAAGAGCTGACGCGCGCGAACGTCTCATTCCCGGAGCCGGAGATGGACGCGGCGCCCAGGCTCACCGCCGCACTGTCGCTTTCACTCTGCGAACCTGGGCGCGCCATGGCGAAAGCCGCTTCATTCAACTTCGACGCCTTCACACCCGCTTTCGCCTAAAGGGGGAACATGAAATCGCGTTACACAAATCAACAAACAGCACCTGACAACGCGCCGGAAATCGGTTACGTGTTGAAGGCTTTCGGCCGCACGTCGGAAACGTTCATCACCAACGAAATTCATCTGCTCGAATCGTTGGGCGCGAAGCTGACCATCTTCTCTATCAAAAAGCTGGAATCCCAGCGACGGCACGGCGTCGTCAGCCGCGTCAAATCGCCGGTCATTTTTTTGCCGGAAGCGGCGCCGGTCAACGAGGCGGGCTTTCTGAAATGGCTCTGCCTGACGCTGCCGCGCTTCGCGCTCGTTCATCTGAAGCTCTTCAGCCTGCGACCGCTGAATTATCTGATGACGTTATTTGAGGCCTTGCGCTTTTGCTTTCGTTATCGTTCACGAAGGTTCGTTCCGAAGAAGGTCTTCGTCAAAGAGTTCCTGCAAGCCGGGTACATCGCGCTCGAAGCGATGGAGGCGGGCGCGATCCGCCACCTGCATGCGCATTTCTGTCACGGCGCGACGACCGTCACGATGTTCGCCAGCCGGCTTTCCGGCCTGCCGTTCAGCTTCACCGCGCACGCCAAAGACATTTACCTCGGCGAACTCAATCCCGGCAATCTGCTGTCGCTGAAGATGAGCCGGGCGAAATTCGTCGTCACCTGCGCCGGCGCAAACCGTCAGCGCCTCGAAAAGCCTTGCCCGCCGCACACGCCGCTTCACACGATCTATCACGGGATCGACACGTCGTTGTTCGAGCCGTCAGAAGATGTCGGCGACGCGAGCGGCGGCGGGCCCCAGGTTCCGCTCATCCTCTCAGTCGGGCGCATCGTCGAAAAGAAAGGATTCGATTATTTGCTCAAAGCCTGTCACCGGCTGCGGCGGCAAGGACGCGATTTCAAATGTCTGATCGTCGGCGGGGCGGATAAACATTCCGAAACCATCGAACGGCTGATCGGCGAGTTGCGGCTCGAAGACACCGTCGCGATGCAATCCTCCGTCACGCAGGAAGAACTGAAACAGATTTACGAGCGCGCGACGGTCTTCGCGCTGCCATGCCTGGTGACGGACAACGGCGACCGCGACGGCATTCCGAACGTGTTAGTCGAAGCGATGGCGATGAAGCTGCCGGTCGTCTCCACGGACATCTCCGGCATCCCGGAACTGGTTCAATCGGGCGTCAACGGCCTGCTCGCGCCGTCAAGAGATGAAGTCCGGCTGGCCGAGGCGATTGCCGCGTTGCTCGACAATCCGGGCTTGCGGCGGCGCTTAGGCGAAGCCGCGCGCGCTCGCGTCCTCCATTCCTTCGATTCAAAACGCAACACCGTCTTTCTGAAGAACCTGTTCGTCGGATGCCTGAACGCGTGGGCTGACGCCGTTGCGACAACCGCCGAAAGCGAGGTCACTGCGCAGTGAAACCACAACTCGCTTCCACCCAGTTTCACGCGCCGTTCGACGGCTGGTCGCCGGCTGAACTGCTCGCGCACTTTCAGCGGCGCGACACGGTTCGTTATTTTCCTATTGTGGACGAGACACAGACCCTCCGCGCGAAGGCGGATCAGATACTGTCGAATCGCTTCGATTTCAACGAAGAAGCGTATGAGCTGCGGCCCGGCTTCGATTGGACGGCGAATCCGAGCGCGGACGTCGAATGGTTGATCCTGCTCACCGATTACCACCACATCGCGCTGCGCAACTTTCTGTATGCGATTCGGCTGGCGGCTCTGAACGGGATCGAGATGTCCGCGGAATTGCACAGCCTGGTCCGGCGCGCGCTGGAGTTTTCGCTATACGCGCACAAACCCGACGGGTGGATTCCGGCTCTGAGCGACGGCGACACCGGCAGTTTTCTCCCATTGCTTAAACAAGGGTACGAACTCTATGGCGACAAAGCGATGCTCTACGTCGCAACGAAGGGAAAACAAGGCCGCCCGCCCGCCTCCCGCTCGCGCGGGTTTGAGCAGAGCGGGTATTACATTCTGCGCAGCGGTTGGGGCGAACGCGAGCCGTTCGGCGACGAACGCTATTTGATCTTCGATTGCGGCCCGCTCGGCGCGGGTAATCACGGCCACCTGGATCTGCTCAGCTTCGAGATGTCAGCTTACGGCCAATCACTGATCGTTGATCCGGGACGATTCACGTATCACGAACCGCCGCCCGACAGCGGCGAAACGAACTGGCGCGCGCTGTTTCGCGGGACGGGGTATCACAACACGGCGCTCGTGGACGACAAGAACCAGACGCGCTACGAATTCCACAAGGGCAAATTCAGGGTCAAAGGCGAAGCGCCTCAACACGAGCTGAAAGCGTTCGTCAGTCACGACGGCTTCGATTACCTGCATGGCGTCGCGCGGAGCCGCGAATACGAGGTCGCGCACGAACGCAAGATCGTTTTTCTCTGCCCGGATTATTGGCTGGTCGTTGATCGGCTGCTGTCCGAAGCGCCGCACGATTACCGGCAGCTTTTCCATCTATCGGAACGCGCTTACGGCAGGACCTCGATGAGCGTCGAGCGCAGGACGCTTCTGATTGACTCGCCGCGCTTGATCATCGCGCATGCCGCCGAACCGGACGTTGCGCCGTCCATCAAAGAAGGCTTCGTCTCGCCGGTTTATGGCGTGAAGCATGCCGCGCCAGTTGTCAGTTTCGCGCGCCGGGCCGCCGGCGCCTGCTATCACACGGTTCTTTATCCTTACAAAGCCGACAGGCCGGAAATCACGTTAGAAAGGCTGCCGGTTCAATCCGGCGGGCGGACGTGCCCGGAGACCGAGGCTTCGGCTCTACGCGTCACCGTCACGGCTGGTAGCGAAAGCTTCAATGACGTGTTCCTGCTGATCCACCGGCAGGGCGATGAAGCATACCAATGCGGTTCGATCCGTTTTCGAGGCAGAGCGCTGCGCCTCAGAACCGATGGCGAAGGCAGGCGGCTACAACGACATCTATTAACGTGATGACCGCATATCGCCAACAAATCGTCGATCAAACACTGCCGCAACTCGGCGCGGCGCTGAGCCCCGCCGCGATGAGCGAAGTTTTCGCCGGCGCGCTTTTTCCCTCGGAAAAGCTACAGTCGCGATATCAAGTTCTGGACTGTGAAATCATGCAAGCGCGGTACAAACCTGGGAAAAATTGCTTGCTCAGTTATCGCCTTACGATCCGCGACGAACAAACGGCGCGGCGGCGCGAGCAGATTCTGTGCGCGCGCTTTTACGGACCAGGCGGCAGCTCGTCGCGCTTCCACAAGGCGCAATCACAAGCGCTCGCGGCCACACAATTTGGGCCTCCTGTTTTTCATCTGCCCAATCTGGAGATGGTCGGCTGGGTCTTCCCGAATGACCGGAAGCTCGTGGGGCTGGCGCGACTGACGAACGCGGAATGCCTGATGCGCGAGGTCCTGCCCCCAGTCGTCGCCGAAGCGTTCGGCGACGGATGGCGGACCGACGCGTTGACCGAAGAGATCGTCCATTACGTCGCCGAACATACCTGCACGGCGCGCGTGACGGTTCAATTGCGAAGCGCGGCGACCGACCGGGCGCGAACGGCTGTGCTCTACGGGAAGACTTATTACAACGAAGACGGCGCCGAGACCTTCGCGCGGATGCGGGAACTGGCCACGTCCGAAGCTTGCCGTCAAGGGCGGCTGGCTCTGGCGCGGCCGCTCGCCTATGACCCGGAGAGCAAGACGCTCTGGCAGATGGGCTTGACCGGCGCCCCGCTCTACGAACAGGCGCCCGGCGGCCCGCTGTTTATCGAGATGCTGAAACGCGCGGCCGGCGCGCTCGCCGCGCTGCACCAATCGCCGGTCTCCTGCCGGCGCAAGGTCGGAATCGCAGACCTGCTCGCCAGGTTCGACGAAGTCGAACGGATGGTTGCGCTCGCGCGCCCTGAGAGCCTGCCGAAATTGCGTTCGTTAATTGATCGTCTCAAACGCCAATCGCGGCAAATCGGCGCGCGCCCGGCCGTGACGCTGCACGGCGATTTACACCTGAAGAATTTCTTCGTCGCCGGTCGGGAGATCGCCTTGATTGATCTCGACAATCTCTGCCTGGGCGATCCGTTGCTGGAGTTGGGGAGCTTCATCGCCAGCCTGCATTATCGCAACCTGCTGCTGGAAAGGCCGGCGCAACGCGTTCGGGCGCCGGCCGACGCCTTCGTTCGCGCTTACGCTGAGTCGGCTCCCTGGGCAGTAACTGATTCGATCTTGAATTGGTATGTGGCGGCGGCGCTGATTGCCGAACGCGCGTTCCGTTGCTTGACGCGGTTGAAATCCGGGCGGCTGACGATGTTGGACGAGATCATCACGCTGACGTATCAAGCGGCGGCGCCGGAGACACTCATTACATACCGAGAGGCGTCGTTATGAAGAAGAGGGCGATGTTTTATTGCCAGAGCGTTTTGGGGATGGGGCATTTGATCCGCAGCGCGGAGATCGCGCGCGGGCTGGCTGACAATGGTTTTGAAGTCTCCTTTCTGTATGGCGGCGAGACGGCCGGCGGTCTTGAACTGCCCTCGTCAATCGCCGTCGTCAACCTGCCGCCGATCAAATCGGACGCGGAGTTCCGCGAGATTCGCGCGGCGGACGGTTCGCGCGATCTGGAAGGGATCAAAGAGGAACGCCGGCGGCGCATCCTCGCCGAATTCGCCCGCTTTCGACCTCAGGTGTTGATCATCGAGTTGTTCCCTTTTGGCCGCAGGAAATTCGCCTTCGAACTGATCCCGCTGCTCGAACGGATCAGCGCCGGCGGGCGCGCGACGAAAGTCGTATGCAGTCTGCGCGACATCCTGGTGAGCAGGCGCGATCAGGCGAGGTTTGAGGACCGCGTTTGTAATTTGATGAACAGGTACTTCGATCTGCTGCTGGTTCACGCCGACCCGCGGTTCCAACGGCTGGAAGAGACTTTTCCGAGCGCACGACGAATTGAATGCCCGATTCGCTACACCGGCTTCGTCGTTCAGCGAGGCGATAAATGAGATGACGCGGCTACGAATCAATCAGGAGAAGAACATAATCGTCAGCATCGGCGGGGGCAGGGTGGGTTGCGAGTTGCTGGAGTGCGCAATCGCCGCGAGCGCGCTGATCAAGGAGAGGCTGCCGCACCGGATGCAGATCTTCACCGGCCCGTATCTGCTCGAAGAACAGTTCATCAGTCTCAAAAGGTTGGCGGCCGGTAGTTCGCAGATCACCATCGAACGCTTCACCGCGAGCTTTCTGTCCCGCCTCGAACAGGCGGACCTCTCGATCAGCATGGCCGGTTACAACACCTGTATGAACATTTTGACGACGGGGGTCCGCGCCCTGGTCTATCCCTTCACCGGCGCCGACAACGAAGAGCAAGAGCAGACGATTCGAGCGAACAAGCTGGAGGGGCTTGGCGTCGTGTCAGTCATCCGGGATCACGAGCTTGAGCCACGGCTTCTGGCCGAACGGATCATTCGCTGCTGCGGGCCGCAAAATCGCGCCCTGTGCCCATCGCTCGATCTGCGAGGTGCTGAGAAGACCGCCGAGATCATCACGGAGTTGCTCGGCGAGAGCGCGGTCGGCTCCGGAGGAAATGGGCAATGAATGAGCGACTGATAAACGCATTGGAGGAATCGCGAGCCGAAGCGCGCGTGATCGACATCTTCTTTCGCGATGACGATGTTGACGAAGACGAAGACAGTTTGCGGCTGCTGCTCGACCTGTTCCTCGCGCTGCAAACGCCCGTGAACCTGGAGGTGATTCCCGGATCGCTGACTGAAGCGGCGGTCAGGATGTTGCGGCGGTATCCTCCGTCGCTCGTCGAACTGAATCAACATGGCTGGCGACACGTCAACCACGAACGCGAGGGGAGAAAGTGCGAATTCGGAGCGAGCTGCAGTTACGAACTACAACTCGAAGACATCGCCAACGGGCGGCGGCGAATGAATGAAGCTTTCGGCGACGGCTGGTCGCCGGTCTTCACACCGCCCTGGAATCGCTGCGCCGAAGAAACCTTTCGCGCTCTCGATCAATTGGGCTTCGCGGCGCTCTCGAAGAGTCATGACGAGCATCCGGCCACCGGTTACAAGTTTCGGGAGATTTCGATCACGTTCGATCTATATCGCTGGAAGGGGGAACCGGCGATGAAATCTCCCGAATCTGTCATCGAGGAATTGGTCACGCAGATGAATGAACTCGACACGATCGGGATTATGTTGCACCACAAGGTCATGGACTCGACCGCCTTCTCCCTGGTGAAGCGATTGATCGAAACGTTGCGCATTTACCCGGGGGTTCGATTCCATACTTTTCAGAGCCTGCTGTCCCTGGGAGCGCGCGCATCCTTGCGCGCCGAGGCTCGATGAATAGGCGACCGCCGGAAGCTGGAGGGCGCAAGGATGCGCGCGCTCCTACAGCGTTTATCACTTGAGTATTCAGGAATAACAAACCACGGGGATCACTGGGATGTTTATGGCGATTTGCAAATGCATGTACGGAACGACAAGTGGTACGGTACGGGGAGCGTGAGCGACCTGAGCCTTGATCAATAGGCCTATTGATCAAGGCTCAGGTCGCTCACGCTCCCCGTACCGTACCGGAGATCGCGCCACCTCTCCGTACAAGCAATCGCAAACTGATCTAGTTTTGTTCGTCCCCGTGATCCCCGCGCCACCGTGGTTGATTCAATCTGAACATTCAAATCGAAGACGCTATAGGCGAGGGGAACAAGATGCGAAGAAAGGTTCCAAACAGATTTCGACGAATTGTGAAGGCGCATCTGCGCCGTGTGAAGGGCGGGCTGTGTCTGGCGGCTCTCTGCGCGCTCGGCTACACGCTGGCGGAACTGCTGGCGCCCTGGCCGTTGAAGATCATCTTCGATCACGTGCTGTTGGAAAAACCGCTTCCCCCGTCTCTCGCGATATTGAACGGCGCGCTGCAAAGCGGCAAAAGCTCCGCCATCGTCACGATTTCATTCGGCATCCTGTTGATCGCCGCTTTCAAAGCCGCGTTCGCCTACACGCAGCTTTATCTGACTTCACGCATCGGCCACCAGATGGTCTACACGCTGCGTCGCGAATTGTTCGCGCACCTGCAGCGGCTCTCGCTCTCATTTTACAACCGCGCGCGGTCGGGTGAGTTGCTGACCAAAGTGACCAGCGACACCAACATGTTGAAGGATGTCTTCTCGGAATCGGCGCTCAGCTTCGTCTCGCAACTTTTGACGCTCGTCGGGATGTTCGCGGTGCTCTTCCTGCTCAACTGGCGGCTGAGCCTGATCGTGACGGCGACCTTTCCGGTCCTCAGCTACACGATCTTCAGCATCTATCGCCGGACCAAAGCTTCGGCGCGCAAACAGCGGGAAAGAGAAGGCCGGCTGGCCTCGCAGATCAATGAGGCGCTCGGTTCAACGCTTCTGGTGCGGGCCTTCGCGCGCGAAGGTTACGAACAGCGACGGTTCGACGGCGAAAGTTCGCAAAACCTGACCGAGAACATTCGCACGGCGCGGATGGAAGCGGGCGCGGCGCGGACGGTGGAGATCATCAACGCCGCGGGCGTCTGGGCGGCGGCGCTCTTCGGCGCTCTGCAAGTGGTCAAAGGGCAGATGACGCCGGGCGACGTGCTGATCTTCACGGCCTACCTGATCAATATGGTTTCATCCGAACTCCACCAACGATGGCAAGAGCTGCGCCAGCAACTGCATTGGTATTACGGCAAAGTGAGCGGGGCGGAGACGCGGGGCAAAGTCCGGCTACTCGGCGCGGATCGGCGGCTGCGCGAAGAGATCCTGCGGTGTGAGACCGCTCTGGCCAACGTCGCCCGACAGCTTCAGACGCAGGATCCGAACTTCGTCTGGTTACAACAATCCGGCGGAATGAATGTCGAAGATTTGCGCGGCGCCCTGGCGGAGGACGAAGCCGTCATCGAATATTACTTCGACGCCGAACGACTGAAAATTTTCGTGATTGATCGACGGCAGATGCGAGTCGTCAGCGGCGAGCGTGGTTTGCCGGAAATGAGCGAGTTGATTCAGAGGCTGCGCTTCCAATTGAACAAATTTCAATACGGCCCGGCTTACCTGGCGGCGCACTCCGCCCGCCTGCTCCACGACACGAACAATTGTCTGCATCAACTCTGGCAGGCTCTTTACGCGCCGGTGGCCGATCTGGCGGGGGCGAAGAAGCTGATCATCATTCCATTCGGGGCGCTGCACAACGTGCCCTTTCAGGCGCTCTTCGACGGCGAGAAATATTTGCTGGAAAGGAACGAAATCGCATATTCGCCCAGCTCAAAGTTACTGAAGCTGTGCGCCGCCGCGGCCGTCGGGAAGTACGAACGAGCCGTCATCTTCGGCGCGGCGGATGAAACCGCGCCGAAGATCACCGAAGAGATCCGGGCTATTCGCGCGCTGTTCCCCGACGGATACTGCTTCACGGGAGCGGCGGCGACCGCGCAGGCGCTCACCCGCCATGCCTCGTCGGGCGAAATCCTGCACATCGCCAGCCACGCCGCCTTCCGCCATGACAATCCGATGTTTTCGGCATTCAAGCTCTCCGGCTCGTGGCTGAATTTTTTCGACATCCGCGCGCTGAAACTGCCCGCGTCGCTGGTCGTATTGAGCGGTTGCAGCACCGGGGCGAGCAGAATCTACGCCGGCGACGAAATGATGGGGCTGGCGCGCGGATTTCTGTCGGCGGGCGCGGCGTCGCTGGTCGTCAGCCTCTGGACGGTCAACGATCCGGCGACCGCGAAGTTGATGACCGCGTTCTACCGGAAACTTCGCGGCGGAATGTCGATCCGCGCGGCATTGCGCTCTGCGGCGTTAGAGATAAAATCCCAGTACGAGCATCCGTACTACTGGGCGCCTTTCGTCCTGATCAGTCACAGTTGACGCCTGCCGCCTGCCTTCGGCGCGAGCGGCATTGGCAATGAAGGAGTTGTGAAAATGATGATGAACGTGAAAGAGACGCGCCTGCCGGCCGCAATTATCGCGCTGGCGTGTTTGGCGGCGGCGATCTTTCCTGCAAATTCTTTTCGGGTGAAAGCCCGAGGCGGCAGTTACTGCGACGGCGAGATCGTCGTCGGAATGATTCCGGGCGCGGACACCAAAGCCTTCAACGCGCGCTATGGCACGGCGATCAGAGAACATATCGCGGGGACGGACCAGTATCTGCTCGATCTGGCGCCGGGCGTCGAGGTCGAAGACAAGCTGGCTGAGATCGCCGGAGACCCGGACGTGGCCTTCTCATGCCCGAACTTCAGCTTCAAGCCCGCAGAAGTCCGCCAGCGCAGCACGCCTAAAATTGACCAGCGAAGTCAGGCTTACATTGACGACCAATCACCCGTCAATTTCTACGGCCAGCCTTCGGCTCTGAGGCTGCATTTGACCGAAGCGCAACGAATGAGTCGCGGATGGGGCGTGCGCGTGGCGGTGATTGACACCGGCGTTGATTTCAATCATCCGCTCTTTGCCGGGCGGATCGCCTATCCAAACTATGACTTTGTGGACAATGACGGCGATCCGCAGGAAGTCCCAGGCGGCATAGGTTATGGACACGGCACGTTCGTCTCAGGCTTGATTTTGCTGGCCGCGCCAGGGGCAGCGATTATGCCGCTACGCGCCTTCAGCATCGACGGCGGCGGCACTAGCTTCAACATCGCCAGAGCGATCCGCTTTGCGACCGACAACGGCGCTCAGGTTATCAACATGAGCTTCGGCCTGCTCGAAAGAGACGAACTGATCGAAGACGCGCTCGAATATGCCTATCAGCGAGTCTATATGGTGGCGGCTGCCGGGAACGACAACCTCGACATTCTGCATTTTCCTTCCGAGAGAGAGAGCAAGACCCTGGCCGTGGTTTCAACCGACGCCGCCGACATCAAAGCCCCGTTCAGCAACTTCAACCGCGACGCGCAGGTTTCGGCGCCTGGAGTAGACATTTACAGCGCCTATCCGGAGAACCGCTGGGCATTGTGGAGCGGCACGTCTTTCTCGACCGCGCTGGTGACTGGCGAGGCGGCGCTCTTGCTGCAATTGAATCCGAAACTGAACCGCACGGCGATGAACACGGTGATAACGAACTCCGGCGTCAGTATTGATTCGCTCAATCCGGCTTATGCAAGAAAGCTGGGCCGGGTGAGGATTGATTATCTCGAAGCGGTCATTCGCATACTTTCAGGCAATCGCATCCGATAAACGGCCAGGTGGGGAAGGGGCCTTACAATACGGCAATTACAACGCTTTACTCTTGGGTGTTCAGGTTTGATCGCGATTTGCAGTTTTCTCTAGCCGCGTAGCGGCGCCCGAATTTAGCCGTGGGTTTAAACCCACGGATGAGTGTAGGGTGATTTGCCAGCGTCGCGTCAGCGACGAT
>WNGA01004422.1_pt1 | contig 25865 bp, 16 predicted proteins | sample 5400061 | NCBI WGS metagenome assembly WNGA01 (sample SAMN13153366, study PRJNA577476) | soil metagenome | isolation source: 100 cm soil or saprolite under grassland replicate 2 | place: USA:California | collected 2016-06-15 | reverse complement strand
GTTCTTGGCCTGCCGCAGCCACTGGATGATCGGCAAATTGTTGCGACCGGCGATGACGACACTCTCGCCGGCGGCGCCGCGCACTTCCCAGTACTCGACCGACTCGGCGATGGTGTTCGCGTCCATCACCTTGCCGCGCATGCTCACCCCGGTTGCGAGGCGCTGGGCGCCAACGCCGGCGGCAAATGCAGCAAGCAACGAGGCCGTCAGCAGAAATCGATTGATCATGACTCTCCCAGTATTCAAGATTGCTGTCCAGAAACCATTGAACGCTCCACCATCGGCTCGAACCCAGTGGGTGCTGGCTCGAACGCTCTTCATTGATATCGGCGTATACGCGAGGTAGCTCCTTAGCTTCGGTGATTACTTTTGATCTTCCCCAGGTCATTCTGTGCACTCCCCCAGGAGAACGGCCGCCACGACGAGACGGAGGAGGCTGGGTCGCTCGCGACGGCTGAAAGACCCGGCGATTTGCATGGCAACTTGAGCTCCTGATCCCGCATTCTGCGTGGACGGGCCACTAGTGCCTAGCGGAGACCGCCCCGCCACGTTATTTTGGAATCTTGGCGGACTTTGTTGCGAAATGAAGGTCCTTGGACCGATTGCCCCGTGAGCGTCACAGGATCGTTGGAGCAGATGTCGTTCTGGAGGCCCGGTTTCGTTGCCGTAGCTGCGGTGAGCGCCTTTTGACCGTTCGCACGTCAACACAGGAACAACCACTCTACCGATCAGGCGTTCGGACGGTCCCGGTCTACGCAACCGTCATTGACGCTCGCGGTCGACTCGTACCGGAGCTCAATCAGGCAGACTTCTCGATTATGGACAACGGCAAACCCGCAGCCCTGTCTATATTTTCCAGCGAGTCACAGCCGTTCACGGCAGTCGTCATGCTCGACACGAGCGCGAGTATGACGGCGAATCTGACGATCCTGAATCAAGCCGCGGAGCAGTTCTTGATTCGCCTGCTGCCCGACGATCGGGCCCAGGTTGGCGCGTTCAACGACAAGATTCAATTGAGTGGAACCTTTACGAGCGATCGGGACGCGCTCGTCTCGGCGCTCAGCGAGCTGCAATTCGGCAACCCGACTCGCCTGCACGACGCCATTGCGGCGAGTCTGGACGCCCTTCGGGGTGTCGACGGCCGCCGCGTGATCCTCGTCTTCACCGATGGAGACGATACCGCGAGTCGACTCGGCTTCAAGACCGTGCTCGAGCGGGCGCGCGACGAAGAAGTGATGGTCTACGCGATCGGCCTTGAATCCAATTACTTCAACGGTGCCCGTGTCGTAAAGACGCGGCCGTCGCGGGACCTGCGCAAAATTGCCGAGGAAACAGGCGGTGGATACTTCGAGCTCGAGAAAACCGACGATCTGGCGCAAACCTTTTCGCGGGTCGCGCAAGAATTGCGAAGCCAGTACCTGCTTGGGTTCGCACCGACTGCGCTGGACGGCAAATTGCACAAACTCGACATCCGCGTGTCACGACCCGGCATGACAGTTCGGGCGCGCAAAACCTATCTCGCGGCTCCAGCAACAACCTCTATGCAGCTGCTTGTTTCACTCCGATAAGCCGACTCGCTTGACAGCGTCTCACGGGTTCGTGAGAAGGTCTCACGATGAGTTTCTACAGAGAGACGATCCTGCCCTATCTCGTCCACGCCTCGATGCGGCAAGGGACGTTCTTTGCGTATCGCCAGCGGCTCCTTTCCGCGGCGGAAGGTTGCGTCCTCGAAATCGGCGTGGGCTCTGGCCTCAATCTCCCGTTCTATGCCGACACGACGACACGGGTGATCGGTGTCGATCCGTCGCCCAAACTGTTGTCGATGGCGCAACAGGCGAGAAAGAAATTAGCGTTTCCCATCGAGCTGCTGGAAGGTTCGGCCGAGGCGATCCCACTTGAAAGCAACAGCATCGACACCGTGGTGACCACCTGGACGCTCTGCTCGGTCCCGGATGCCACGCGGGCGCTCGAAGAAGTACGGCGCGTCCTGAAACCGTCGGGCCGCCTGCTCTTCGTCGAACACGGCCAGTCGCCCGATGCGAACGTGCACCGCTGGCAAGATCGCCTTACACCGCTCTGGAAGCGAATCGGCGGGGGCTGCCATCTGAATCGGGCGATTGGTCAGCTCATCGAACACTCCGGGTTCCGCATCGAGCAAATGACGACGGGCTACATGAAAGGCCCGAAGCCGATGACCTTCATGTACGAAGGCTTCGCGCGCCCTGTGTAGGATGCGGGAGGCACTGAAGGACTGCTGTCCGAGCATCTGAGGCGCGCTCGGCGCTCCTCGATTCGTGAGCACGAACATTCTCGTTTTCGCGGTCGCAGCCTTCTTTGAGACATATCCTATCCAGGGGGATACGATGTCAGAATGAGCGACTCCCGTCACCAGTCTCACCCGGACATCCTCAAGCGCCTGCGCCGCGCCGCTGGCCACTTGCAGAAGGTCATTGCCATGATCGAGGAAGGCCGCCCCTGCATCGATCTGGCGCAGCAACTGCATGCCGTCGAAAGCGCCATCCGCGAGGCGAAGAAGACGCTCGTTCACGACCATCTTGACCACTGCCTGGACACTGCGATGGGGCCAACCAGCCGGAAAGCGCGTGCGCCCATCGATGAGTTCAAGGCCATCACCAAATACCTGTGAGGATCTGAATGCTTCGCACGGCTCTCGTCTGGCTCGGTTTCGCCCAACCGGACACATCCGTTTCGGGAACAGGCCATGGCCATGATCACGGCGAGTCAGGTACGCACGGCCACACCCACGGCGTCATCGATCCAACGATTGCGACGACAGCCCGAGGCATCTGGGCCATCAAGTGGTCCTTCGTCATTCTCGCGGTCACGGCCGTTCTACAGATTGGGGTCGTCTTCCTCTCGGGCAGCGTCGCGTTGTTGGCCGACACCATTCACAACCTGGGGGACGCCGTCACAGCGATTCCGCTCTGGATCGCGTTTCAGCTTGTTCGGCGGAAGCCGTCGGCCCGGTTTACGTACGGCCTTGGGAAAGCTGAGGACTTAGCGGGCGCCGCGATCGTCGCGATCATTCTCTTCAGTGCCATCGTGGCTCTGTACGAGTCCATCGACCGGCTGATGCATCCGCAGACGATCGCTCTGTTGTGGGCCGTTGCGGTCGCGGGAGTCGTCGGCTTCATCGGCAATGAAGCGGTCGCGGTGTACCGCATCCGCGTGGGTCGCGAGATTGAGAGCGCGGCCTTGATTGCTGACGGCTACCATGCCAGAACTGACGGATTTACCAGCCTTGCAGTGGTCCTTGGCGCTGTCGGCGTCTGGCTCGGCTACCCGATTGCCGACCCCCTCGTCGGGTTGCTCATTACCCTCGCGATCTTCGGCATCGTCTGGCAATCGGCGAAGGCTGTGTTTACGCGCATGCTGGACGGCGTTGAGTCCGGCGTGGTCGAGGGCATCAGGCACGCGGCAGCGCATGTCGGCGCGGTCAAGGACGTCCGCAACGTCCGGGCGCGCTGGTTAGGGCACCGCCTGACGACGGAGATGGATGTCGCAGTGGCGAACGGCACGACGGTACAGGAGGCCGACGCGATCGCCGCCCAGGTGGAAGCCGCGGTGGCCGATCACGTCCCTGCCCTGGCATCCGCGCGTGTCCGGGTGCGCGCCGTGGAGAGTGCCCCTGCTCCCAGCGTGCGGACACACGTCAGTCATCGCCACGCGCCCGCGCCAGTCCCGATCAAGGGCGCCCTCATCGAAGGTGTCGTCGACATCGCCGAGACGCCGGACGGTGAGCGGATGCGGTTGACGGCCGCGCGCTTGCCCGCGGATGCAAACGTGTCCGTTGTCATTACCCGCCCGGAAGGTGACGAGCACCTGCCCTTGACTGCACGGGAGGCAGAACGTGCGGTGCTGAAACATCATTCGCACGGGCCAGCGGATGCGGGCGGCGGCCATGATCACGTTCACGACGGACATCAGCATGGCCATCACCATGGCCCCGCCGATTACGGGCGTGCCTTTGCCGTTGGCGTGACGCTCAACGTCACACTGGTCATTGCACAGGCGGTTTATGGAGTCGTGGCGAACTCAGTGGCACTTCTAGCCGATGCCGCCCACAACTTCAGCGACGTGCTCGGGCTGTTGCTCGCCTGGGGCGCCATCATCCTGGCCAAGCAGCGACCGAGTCGACGTTTTACGTATGGCCTGCGCGGCTCATCGATTCTTGCGGCTCTCGCCAACGGCGCATTTCTTCTGCTCGCGACCGGCGGGATTGCATGGGAGGCCATCCAACGCTTCGCGCACCCGGAACCGGTGGAGGGCACCACGGTGATCGTCGTGGCGGCGTTGGGCATTGCCGTCAACACCGCAACGGCGCTGCTGTTCATGTCCGGACGCAAGGGCGACCTCAACATCCGGGGCGCGTTTCTGCACATGGCTGCGGACGCCATCGTCTCGCTCGGTGTCGTGCTCGCCGGAATCGGCATCGTGTACACCGGATGGCTGTGGCTCGATCCCGTGACCAGTCTGGTGATCAGCCTCGTCATCGTGGCTAGCACCTGGGGTCTGCTCCGCGATGCCGTGCGCTTGGCATTGCATGCCGTGCCGGAGAGTATCGAGGCCGAACGTGTCCGCGACTACCTGGCCGGCGTGCCGGGCGTCGTGGAAGTCCACGATCTGCATATCTGGGGCATGAGCACCACCGACACCGCCCTCACGGCACATCTGGTCATGCCACGAGGCCACCCAGGGGACACCTTTCTTGCCGCCATGACCGAACGACTCCGCCACCAGTTCAACATCTGCCACGCGACGATTCAGGTGGAAACCGAGACGTCACACGCGTGCGCGTTGGCGCCAGACCATGTCGTCTAGCGCTGGAGCGCACGCACACGACGATGTGTAGACGCACGGCCACTGAGGTGCGCACCGACAGAGTATGAGATGACTCGCGCACCGCAGCGCATCGTTCGCCCCCTGCGGTCGGGCTCCGTGGGGCTGCCCAAGGAAGGCATGTTCGCCGCCCTCCGGCGCCAACCACCTCCCATTCGGGTCGCCCCAATCCTCTCGAGACGGCGTTTGTCGCGGCCGACGGCGTGTATCAGCGGCTCGAGAGCCGTGCGACAGGCCTCAGCACAGAGGAGGCAGAGGCGCGGCTCAGCGAACACGGTCCCAACGTGGTTGCCGCCGATGGACGAAAGAGTCTTGGCCTGCTCCTCTGGCACGCGGTTCCTGGCCACCATCTCCTTCTCCACCGGCGATGCTCGCGCAGGGATCGTGATGTCGCTGATGATTGCGTTGGGCGTCGGGATCCGGCTCATTCAGGAGCGACGCGCGGACAGCACGGCCGCGAAGCTGAAAGCGATGATTTCGGTCACCGCCACCGCCCTCCGAGATGGAGGCGCTCAGGAGCTATGGGCGCTCACGTGGTCGGACGCGACGATACCCAGGATTAACCGACGGCACGCTTTACCCGGTGCTCTACCGGCTCGAGCGTGCCGGCTTCGTCGCCGTTCGATGGGAGACGCCTGAGCGCGGTGTCCCACGCAAGTACTACCGGCTCACGCCGACCGGCCTCGACGAGCTCACGCGCCTCAAATCTGAATGGACCACGTTCGCCACGGCGATGGCGAAGCTGCTGGGAAACGAGGAGAGGAAATGACAGCCGACGCTTACGTCCAATCGGTCATCGATAACGTGCCGCGCAACCTGCCACTGCGGGATCAGATCGCGAAGGAGCTCGGCGCGCACATTGCCGAACGGATGCAGCACGGGCAGCCGCTCGATGACGTGCTGCGTAATCTCGGCGATCCGCTGAAGCTTGCCGAGTCGTACCTCGCCGCGGAGCCGCTGAAGAGCGCTCCGTTCTGGCCGCGAGCGATGGCGAAAATCGTCGATTTCGCGATCGTTCTTGGTGTAGCCGTCCTGTTTTGCCTGCGCGCGGTGGTTCACACTGCCGCCGAACATCGCGCAGTTCGCGCTCGCCGCCGGAGCCGTCGCGTTCGGTTTTGCGTTCCGAATTTATACGGCGCTCGGCGAGTACGAAAGCGGCTGGACCGTCGGCAAGCGCCTGATGGGCATCCGGGGTCGTCCGTGAGTCGGGCGCGCGCATCACGCTGGGTCAATCGCTGCTCCGGCAGCTCCCGCTCTTCGCGCAATTCTTCTTGGTCGATGTACTGTTCGCGCTCTTCACGGAGAAGAAGCAGCGCGCCTTCGAGCTCATCACGAAAACGCGCGCAGTCATGATGCTGCTCTAGGGCTCCTATGTCGTTGTCATTGACGTCGTCACCACTCTTCGCTTTGCGGGGGCGATCGGATAACGGAGCCGCAGCCACCGCCGGATGCGAGTCTTGCCGAACGCATTGACCGCAAACGACCACGCAATGAGTTGACAGTCACGCGACAGGCTCCATCCGGCAGCATGCACTCGATCGAACACGAGCGCGTCGTCATCGGCGCGAGCCCCGACGAGCTGTGCGAGCCCCGTGAGCCCGGGGCGGCATTGCCACCGGAAATCGAAGGGCGTCCCATTCCAGCCAAGGCGCGCGACATCGTCGGCCGTGAGCGGCCGCGGTCCGACCGCGCTCATGTCGCCCCGAAGGATGTTGACGAACTGCGGCAGCTCGTCGAGACCGGTGGCGCGGAGCAGCCGTCCCACCCGCGTCACGCAGCCGTCGCGCATCGTTCGGAACTTCAGGATTCGAAATCGGCGGCGGCGGTATCCGAGGCGTTCCTGACCGAACAACACGGGCGCCCCGTCGTCGATCAGCACGGCAATCGCCACGAGGGCCATGACCGGCGCAAATGCCACGAGTCCTGCCGATGCCCCGAGCACGTCGAACAGCCGCTGCGACTTTGACATTCCAAGCTACTTTACACCACAAAGTAGGTGGTCGACGACAATGCCCGTTCGACGCGACGAGGCCGTCATCTCAAACGCTGGCCGTCCGGAAACAGTCGATCGAGGTTGTTCGATGCTCTCGGGAGAGTAGCACTCATGCGCGTGAAATCTGCTCTCTTTTCGGCGCTCTGTCTGCTGGCGACCGTAGCCTGCGGTCCCAAGTACGATCTCGTTGTCCGCAACGGCGATCTCCTCGACGGCACCGGCTCGCCGCCACGCCGAGTCGATCTCGCGGTGCGCGACGGCCGTATTGCCGCGATTGGCGAGGTCTCGGGTCGCGGCCGCGACGAGATCGACGCCAGCGGTCGTGTCGTCGCGCCTGGCTTCATCGACGTCCAGGGACAATCCGGCGTGACGCTGCTGGTCGACGGAAACGGAGAGAGCCATATCCGTCAGGGCATCACCACGGAAATCATCGGCGAAGGCGGCACACCCGCGCTCTGGACGAAGGATCACGCCGACGATGCTTCCATTCAGCGATTTGGTCTGAAGGTCGATTGGAGCGGATTCGAGGGTTACCTTCGCGCGCTCGAGAAGAAGGGGACGTCGATCAATCTCGGCTCGTTTGCGCCGATCGCAATGCTCCGTGAGCAGGTCATGGACATGGCCGATCGACCTGCCAACCCCGACGAACTGAAACGCGAACAGGACATTCTCGAAGGCGCGATGCAGCAGGGCTCCTTCGGGTTTGCCACGGCGCTCATTTACCCGCCGGCGTCCTACACGACGACCGACGAGCTCGTCACGCTTGCCAGAGTGGCCGCGAAATACGGCGGTGTGTATATCTCACACGTGCGCGGTGAGAGCTTTCGCGTCAAGGAAGCGATCGGCGAGGCGATTCACATTGGAGAGCAGGCCGGCCTTCCCGTCGTGATCTATCACTTGAAGATCGGCGCGAAAGCGAATTGGGGTCACATGGCCGAGATCCGGCAGCTGGTGGAGCAGGCACAAGCGCGCGGGATCAACGTGACCGCGTGTCAGTATCCGTACACCGCAGGCGGTACCGGTCTCCAGGCGACGCTCCCGGGCTGGGCGCAGGAAGGAGGGCGGGAGGCGATGCTCGCGCGGCTCGCCAAGCCCGAGGAGCGAGCGAAGATGCGGAGCGACATCGAGGCAAATACCGAGGTCGAGAACCTGCTCGCCGGGGCGACGTTCGACGGTGTTCAGATTGCTTCCGTCCCTGCCGACAAGGATCAGTCGATCGTGGGGAAGCGGCTCTCGCAGATCGCCGCCGAACGAAAGCAGGACAACTGGGACACGCTCTTCTCGATTCTCGTGGAGAACGAAGGCCGCGTCGGCGCGCTGTACCACATGATGTCCGAGGACGACGTGAAGACGGCGATGCAGTTTCCGTGAGTCAGCGTCGGCACGGATTCATCGGCGATCCAAGCCGGAGGGCGAGCTCGGGCGCGGTCAGCCGCACCCGCGATCGTATGGCACGTTCCCGCGCATCCTCGGCCGCTACGTGCGCGACGAGAAGGTGCTGCCGCTGCCAGAAGCGATTCGCAAGATGACCAGTCTGGCCGCGTCGCAACTGAAAATTCCGGAACGCGGGACGTTGAAGGAAGGTTACTTCGCCGATATCGTGATCTTCGATCCAAACACCGTCGCCGACACGGCAACGTTCGAAAAGCCGCATCAATATCCGGTCGGCATCGACACCGTCATCGTCAATGGCGCGATCACTGTGCGAAATGGAAAGCACACCGGCGTTCACGCCGGACGCGCGCTGTTTGGCCCAGGGTACAAGAAGTTATGGTGAGGAACCTGTGATTGTCCGTGTTGGCATGCGCGGCGTCCCGCGACCTCAGAACCACTGAAACACTGAAAAAGACGCCACGGAAACACAGAAGCACAGAACCTGAACACGCCACGGAAACGCAGAAACACGGAAATTTTGGGTCGTGAATTAAAAGATTCTTCTGTGCTCCCGTGCTTCCGTGGTGTCTGATTCTGCGCTTCCGCGTTTCCGTGGCTTCCCCTTCAGTGTTTCCGTGTTTCCGTGGCCGCGGCGGGAGGTCTCCGTGAGGGACGGAGGTCCACAATGCGATCGGCGTCGAACGGACCGAACGTCGCACGCCGGCCATCGGGCCAGCGCACCGAGACGGAGCCGACTCGCGCTTCGGTCCCCAAACCCACGTGTACTCGCGGGTCGTTGCTCGCCAGATAGCTGTAGCCCGCCCGCACATCCCGCTGCACTCGCCGATTGCCGACGCTCACCGTCAGTTCGGCGCCGAGCGCGTCGCGGCCGTGCTCGTCGAGGACCCGGAAGGCAATCCAGTGGCCGCGCCGCTCGACCACATTGCGGAGCAGGTGCGTGGGGCCGTCACGATTGACCACGACGATATCGATGCCGCCGTCGTTATCGATGTCACCAAACGCAGCGGCTCGACTCGTGGCTACGAGCGGCCGGGCGATGCCGCCCTGGGGAGCGACTTCCTCGAACCGTGCGCCAGGCCTGCCTCGAAAGAGCAGGTTTGGCTCTGCGTACGGGTCATCGGAGAAGCGCTCTCCCTGCAGGCCGACGCGGCCGTTCGCTTCGTACACGTCGACATATCCATCGTTGTCGAAATCCAGCATCGCTGTGCCAAACCTCGTGAAACGACGGCTGGCGATCCGCAACCCGGCGGCAGCCGTCTGGTCGACGAAGAACCGGCCGTCATTGCGGAAGAGCGAGTCGGATTCAGTGTCGAGATTGACCACCAGCAGATCGCCGTCGCCGTCATCATCAACATCGGCCACGTGCACGCCCATGCCGGCTTTCGGCGCGCCGTCCTGATCGATCGCCACACCGGCGAGCAGCGCCGTGTCAGCGAATCGGCCATCGCCCTGATTCATCCAGAGATGATTCGGCGTGCCGTCGTTGGCGACAAACACGTCTACGCGCCCGTCGCGATCGAAATCGGCGGCCACCACGCCGAGACCGTTGCCGACAGAGGCGTGCAGCCCGGCACGCGCCGACACGTCGACAAGCGTACCATCGCCACGGTTATGAAAGAGCAGGTCGCTCGTTGGCGCATCGTAGTTGCGGGGCGCGCAGTAATCGGGTACGCCGGTCAGGCTGAAACATCCTCGATCGGATGGAGGAGTCCAGTCGATGTAGCGCGTTACGAAGAGATCCAGCCAGCCGTCCGCATCGTAGTCGAGAAATACGGCACTCGTGCTCCAGCCGGATCCGGCGACCCCGGCATCGGCGGTCACATCACGGAAATGCCCCGTCCCGTCGTTTTGCAGCAGCACATTCGCGCCGAGATTTGTGACGAACAGATCGATGTCGCCGTCGTTGTCGTAATCGCCTGCCGCGACGCCCATACCATAACCGGCAGCATCGGCACCACTGCCGCTGGTCACGTCGTCGAAGCGTCCGTCGCCGCGGTTGCGGAACAAGCGATTGCCACCATCTTTGCTGGCGGGGTTTTCCAGGTTTCCGCTTTGGACGAGATACACATCGAGATCACCGTCGCCGTCCATGTCGAAGAGGGCAGCCCCGCCGCCCATGATCTCCGGCAGCAAGAAGCGTTCGCGATGTCCAGAGTGGTGGGCAAAGACGAGCCCCCTGGCCGCTGCCTGTTCCTCGAACCACACGGGGCTCGACGCCGCCGCTGGCGCGGGAAGCTTCGCGCTGCACGCGGCAACCCCGACGGCCATCCCAATGGCGAGCGCGTGCCTGATCATCGTGGCCTGTAGTGGCGGGGCCTCAGCGCCGCCGGCTCGCGTGCTTGCACTCCCGCCGGGGCAGCCTCCAGCAACCGAAGGGCATTCGGTAACCGCGAATTCGACGGATCGATCTGTTCGGCGCGTCGAAGAGCGAGCGCGGCAGCGTCGCGCGCACCGAGTTGAAGTTGCGCCATCCCCATGCCGACCAGCGCGTCGGCGAGCATCGGATCCGTCCTGAGGGCTGCCTCGAAGTAACGCAGTGCAGCCTGCGGCTGCCGCTGCTCAACGAGCAGGAGTCCGATCCATACGCGCGCCCTGGCGCTCCGCGGGTCGCGGTCGAGGGCCGCTTCGAGCAACGCACGCGCCTCAGAGGCGCGGCCTGCCTGCCAAACAATCATGCCTTTCGTCTCGAGCGCTTTGGCGTTTGTCGCGTGTATTGCCAGCGCACGATTGGCGTGCACCTCGGCTTGGGTGAACGCACGCGCAAAAAGATACGCCGTTGCCAAGTTGAGATGCGTATCGAAGTTCTCAGCGTCGCGCGCGAGCACCGATTCGAGCAACGCGATTGCCTCGGAGAGTCGGCCAGCGGCAGCGTACACGCCGCCAAGATGATTCAGCAATGCCACGTCATCGGGTCTGGCTGCACGCAGCCGCTCGAGCAGCGGAATGGCTTGCGCGAAGTCTCCGGCCATCGCACGCGCGGTGGCCTCTTTCAAGACGGCGGCAAAGCCGCGTCGAGACGATTGAACCTCGTCGGACCAGGGATCGCGCCACAGCGGCTCGCCGCTCACTCCAACAGCCAGCGCAAATTTCGCGTCGTCTTCGCGTCCGAGTCGTCGATACGCTGTGCCCAGCAGTTGAAGCGCATAGCGGTCGCCTGGATGCTCGTTCAGCAGCCGCTCGAGTATCTGTACCGCACGCTCGTTGTCGCCTCGCGCGAGATAGACACGAGTGAGGCCAACCGATCCACCGATGTCGGTCGGATCGATCTCCGCGGCCCGGCGGAATGAGGCTTCGGCGGCGGCAAGCTCGCCTTGATCGAGGAGCCACAAACCGCGATGCCAATAGGCCGGAGCGTACGTCGCGTCCAGCGTCAGAACTCGATCGACGGCCGCAAGCGCGGCACGCTGATCGCCGAGCCGAGCTTGAACCAGCCCGAGTCGGTACCACCAGCGCGCGTTTTGCGGTGCGAGGCTCGTCGCCGTGCCGTAGGCGTTCGCTGCGACGCGCGTGAAGCCATTCGCCTCACACGCAACGCCGAGCGCGCCCCAGGCTTCGGCGCTGTTGCGCGCCTTGCGCACGCCATCGATTCGGTCCTGAATGAACGACGCCACTTCCGCATCCATCGCACCGAGGGCGTCCAGTGGCGGCGGCTCCCGCCCGTGTGTTCGTAAACCCCACGCCGTCGCACCCGCCGTGACGGCGACACAGGCAACGATCACGACCCACTTCGTGTTGGAGCGGCCGACGGCGGGAGTTGGAGCGACTATCCGACGGTGAGAGCGATGAGCCATTTACGAACAGCGAACTGCGGAGAGAAGCCCGAGCGTAAAGGCATCAGCTGTTGTGGGCGGTCGAATCATACCGCACGAGCGACACCGCCGCTGGTCTCATTCGAGCGATAATCAGCGCCGGCAATGCGCGGCGCCGTTGTCGTCCTTCTCGGCCTTCTTGCGTTTCAAACGCCATCAGTGTCCGTGCCGCTCGATTTGAGCGGCGTTCAGCCGCGTCCAATTACCGTCGTCCGCAACCAGGACTCGGTGACCGTCGCATGGCCGGATGAGACCTCGCGCATCTGGCGCGCCACGTTCTCGCTCGATCCCGCGCAGCCGCTCGTGACCGCGATCGGGCCAGACGGCGAGCCCGTTGTCCGTGGCGCGCGGCCGTTCTATCAAGGCGAGATCGGGAAACGCCGCGGCGGGTGGTACGCCTTCTTCGACGATCCGACGACACATCCGGATGGGACCCGTCACGTGCAGGGCACGTTGCAGCTGCGGAGCGCGACGGTGCGAAGCCTTGGAAAGCGCGTCGAGATTGTTTTTGACGGTTTTCGAATGGGCAGCTTCGACGGCGGCCTCGCGTATCGCTTCTTCCCTGGCAGCCGCCTGATTCAGCAGGATGCGATCCTCACGACGTCCGATCCCGACGTCGCGTACTACTACGACGCGGGACTCGAGATGGCCGCGCCGTCCGACGGTCAGCCGGGCAACAACATGCGCACCGAAGTGACCTACTACGACACCGACGGCGCGCTGCGGCACATCACCTCGAACGGATTACAAGCTGAACGCGTCCCTGTGCAGGCGCGCTATCGCACGCTGGCCCTGAAGACGGCAGGCGGCAGCGTGGCGGTCTTCCCGGCGCCGCACCAGTATTTCTTTCCTCGCGACTTCACCTCGAATCTCGGCTTCGTCTGGCATCGCGCGTGGCGCGGGCGCACGGCGCTTGGAATCAGACAGCTCAGAGACGAGAACTGGCAGTACTACCCGTGGGTCAACGCACCGCCGGGACGCGCACAGCACATGAGCGTGTTCTTTCTGCTCTCGTCCGCCGCACCTGAGACCGCGATCGCGGACGTCCTGCGTTACACGAACGGCGATCGTTTTCCACGGCTCTCCGGATACAAGACGCTCAGCACACACTGGCACCTGGCCGATACGGTGCAGGCGATCGCGAACGGGTTCACCTGGACGCCGCCCTTCAAGCCCGTGTTGAAAGCGATGGGCGTCGACGCGTCGATGATCATGGACTTCCACGGCGACGGGCACCCCAGCGATCTGACTGACCTGCGCCTGGACGAGTTGCACGCCTACTTCGGCGCGCTGCGCGCACAATCGGACCCGGATTTCCTGCTGATTCCCGCCGAGGAAGCCAACGTGCATCTCGGCGGCCACTGGGCGCTCGTGTTCCCCAAGCCTGTCTACTGGTTCATGAATCGCCCGACGGGTGGCGCGTTCGTGTCGACGCATCCTAAGTACGGCAGCGTCTACAGCGTGGCGGACGCAAAGGAGATGTTCGATCTCGTTCGCCGCGAGGGCGGCTACATGTACCAGACGCATCCGCGAACCAAGGGATCGACGGGCTATCCCGATCGCATCCTGACGACCGACTACTTCCGCGATTCGAGCTATCTCGGCGCCGGATGGAAAGCGCTTCCATCCGATCTCTCCTCACCGCGCCTTGGCGATCGCGCGTTCGATCTCCTCGACGAGTTGAACAACCAGGGTCTGCGCAAGCGGCTGCTCGGCGAAGTCGACGTCTTTCAGTTCGACCACACGCACGAGCTCTACGCGCACATGAACATCAACTACATCAAGCTCGATCGGCTGCCCGCATTCGATCGCTGGGGCGATGCGCTGGCCCCTCTCGCGACGGGAGAGTTCTTTACCACGACGGGCGAAGTGCTGCTGCCTGACGTCGGGTTCACATCCTCCTCCGCGAACGAGATCGTGGTGAACGCTCGGGTGCAGTGGACGTTTCCGCTGCGCTTCGCAGAGATCGTCTGGGGCGACGGCCGGAGCACACATCGCGAAGAGATCGACCTGTCGGACACGCGCGAGTTCGGCAGCAAGCCGTTCGAATTTCGCGCGAAGAGTCCGGACTGGAAATGGGCGCGAGTGGCGGTCTGGGACGTGGCCGGCAACGGCGCGTTCGTCAATCCCTTCTGGCGGCGCTGATCGCGCCCCGCTGGCGGCGGCGATGAGTTATCCATCAATTGCGGAGCGCGTCGGCAAGCGTCGCGCTGGCGCGAGCGCGTCCCGAAAGCGAGCGACAAACCTACCAGTCGTACTTCACGCCGAACCGCATGATGCGCGGTCCGATGATCGTCGACGGCAGGAGGAATGAGGCGCCGCTGCTCCAGGTGATATTGGACGCGGCGTCGGAATTGGTGATGTTGTAGATGTCGAAGAAGCCGATGAGCTTCTGCGATCCCGTCAGCGTGATCGCCTTCTCCACCCTCGTGTCAAGCACGACGATGTTGTCCTGACGACGACTATCGATCGGTTCGGCCAGAATTCGTTGGGTGCCATAGTTGATGCCATTGGCCGCTGTCGCGACGATGACACGCCCGAATGGCTGGCCGGATTGCGCGCGAAGCGCCGGTGTCGCCGTGATGTTCCATTTCGTACGGTAACTGCCGTTCAACTTGAACGTCCACGTCGTGAACACGAAGCGACCATCGTCGGTGTTGATGAAGTCGTTCATCGTGGTGGGCATTGGCGCCGGCGAGGCCGTAAGATGTCGCAAGTTGTTACCGAAGTAGCCGATATCGTGGTCTCGGTTCAGACGGATGGAACCCGACGCGGCGAGCGCCCAGTTGCCCGTCTGACGACGCGTCGCGCTGTACTCGATCGTGTGAAATTCCGCGATACCGGGCAGGTTTGTCCGCGTGTTCACGACTGGTAGCGCGAGATTGGCCGGATTCAGATTGAAGCCGGGAATCGGCGCGCCATCGTCCGCAGTGCCCAAGCGGCCGTCGGGTCCGGGATCCAGAATCGTGGTCGGCACGTTGTAAGCCGACAGTGGCCGGTTCGTGTTGTAGAGCACGTTGAGATTGCCAATTCGCCGATACACGTAACCGAAATGTAGTGCGAAGCTCGGCATGAGCTCGTGTTCGAGGAACGTCGCAATCTCACGCGTGTACTGCTCCCTGAGGTTGGGATCGAGCTGTGCACTGCCTTGACCCCCTCGCTGGGTGATGAGCGTTCCCTCTTCGCCCGGATCCCACCGTCCGTTCACGTTGCGGTCCGTCCAGGTGTATCGCCTATACCAATCCGGCGGGTTGTCGTTGACACTCTCGGAGATGGCCGTCCCAGGATTCCACCAGAACGTGCCGTAATTGAATTTCGCGACCGTCTTGCCGGCGCCGGTGAGATCGTAGACGAGGCCGATGCGCGGCGCCACGGCATTGAACGTGATCACGTTGTCAACCGCTGCGAATTTGATCTGCGCCGTGTTGAAGCGGCCGAGCGGGGGACCTTCCTGTTCGGGTTTGAATGACTGGTATCGGTCGTAGCGCAACCCGAGATTGAGCGTGAGCCTACCCAGCTGCCAGGTGTCCTGCAGGAAAAGGCCTGTTGTGAAGAGCCCGTTTTCCGATATCGATGGCGTTTGGAACAGGTAGACCTCGGCCGGCGCACCGTTGTTCAGGATGTGGAGCACGTCACCCGGCACGACTCCATCGACGCCCTGGCCGCGGATATAGGTGAACGTTTCCCGGAACCACTCGCCGCCGATTTTGAAGTTATGAGTGCCCGCCCAATTGTCTTTGAAGTAGCTCAACGAGCCCAGCACCTGGTTCCGTGACGGGATGTTGAACCAGCCGTCGCGATTGCCGCCGCTCACCAGATTGGTGCCGATATCCTGATACGCTGGCGCCTCCGTCCGGCGGAAATTCGGCCAGATGTACTTGAACTGCCCGCCACGCGTCTCGACGAACATCCGATCGTTGATGACGCTGTCCCAGCCAGCCTTGTACGTGTGGCCCCAGTACTGCTGTCGCCACGTGGAATCTTCCGATTCGTGCCGCGCCACGAGCGCGCCGACGACGAACGTATCCATACGATTAGGTTGCAGCTTGCGCCCGCCCTGGGCGTAGCCGGTGAGCTTATTGTTCTGTGACAGCGCATACGTGGCCTTCCCGGTGAGATTGCGAAGGCTGGTTTCAAACGCCTTGACGGGGAAATTCGGCAGCAGCGACTTGATGTCCTGATCGCGCGCCGAGAAATACCACCAGAGTTTGTCCTTCTTGAGATAGCCGCCGATGTCCGCGTTGATGTCGTGATAGCTCTCCATCCGGTTGAGATCAGAGGGCTGCAGCGCGCCACAGCGGCCTCCCGGACAGATGGCCGTGAGCGAGTCGTCGATGTTGCGCGCCTGGATGCTCTTGTTCTGGTAATCCGCGTACACCTTGCCGCTGTAACGGTTGCCGCCGGACTTCGAAATGAAGTTCGACCAGATGCCCGGCCACGGCATCTCGGCGGTGTTGCCGCCGGCATTGATCGCCACTTCCTCCACCGCGCCGTAGTCGTAATAGAAGCCGGCGGCGTTTGTGCCTTCGGTGTTGACAATGCCCTCGACCATCGGTCGATGCTGATCGGATTTGGTGTCGTAAGCGGAGTACGCCGTTTGCGTGCCCGCCGCGCTGCCGGCGATGTCGATACGTGTCAACTGAACGGCCGGCGCTGCCGCGAGAACCGTCCAGAAGTCGCGCGCGTTCGGCAACGCCGCCAGCCGCTCCGAGGTGAAGTTCGTTGCCGACGTCGTCGATGTCACATCGACGACGGGAGACTGCCCGGTGACAGTGACTGTTTCCTGCAGCGCGGCCACCTTCATTTCAGCGTTGACCGTCGCGGTGAACCCCAGGCCGACAATCACGCCCTCGCGAACGACGGTGCCAAAGCCACCCAACTCGTACGTCAGTCTGTAGGAACCCGGCGGGATTGCCGGAAAGCGGTAGGAGCCGTCCTCGCTCGTCATGGTCGTGCGCGTGCCCTGCATCGAGGGACTCGCAATGGTAATCGTGACGCCGGGAAGGGCGGCGTCCGACTCGTCAGTGACTTTCCCGTTGATCGCGCCCGTCGTCGCGCTGACCGTCTGCGCCCAAGCTGCGCTTGCGAGAACGATGGAGAGCGCTGCGCCGATGACAGAAACCCACGTGCGCCTCATGGCTCCTCCGTGCGCCGGTCAAAACCGGCGCGGTGCATATAGGTGAAAGTCCGAAACGTTGAAGGAGTAGCGACCCACAACGGCCCCGAGTCATGCGGCGGCAGGGGTAACCTTGCCGGCGAAGCGTGGACAGGGGAACGCGCGGGCCGGGTATTGAGCCGTGAAATCCATGTTCACATCGGGGTGCCGACGCCGTGGAGGTAGGCGGAAGGCCACACTCGACGCGCCGCCAGCGCGAGGCGCGCAGAGACCCCGCGCGGTCAGAGACCCCGGGCACGTGCGGACGCACCGCGTACGGGAACCGGGAGATCCCGTGGTTGTCTGTGGCGACGAGCGCCACAGGCCGCATCGTGAAGTCCAAGGACGTACGGCGATGACGCACGACCACGGGAAGTCGGACCGCTGGGTAGTACCGTTGAAGCCGCCGAACGCCGGGCCACCGGCGGCGGAGGGGGTCGAGGGAAGCGAGCGGGCCAAGGGGAACTCGCCCGACAGTCACGCGGACCGGACACAGCGCCGGACCAACGCCTCGGATGGCATCGAGCGAGTACGTCAGGCAGCAAGAAAGAACAGGACACAGCGGTTCACGGCGCTGCTGCACCACGTCTCCGACGTCGAGCGCCTGCGAACGGCGTATCTCGCGCTGAAGCGAGACGCCGCTGCAGGCATCGATGGGGAAACGTGGCGGCACTACGGCGAGCGGCTCGAAGCGCACCTTCACGGCCTCGCCGCCCGCATCAAGCGGGGCGCGTTCCGAGCAAGTCCGGTTCGGCGGGCGTACATCCCGAAGGCGGACGGGCGGCAGCGGCCGCTCGGTGTCCCCACGCTGGAGGACAAAATCGTCCAGCGGGCCGTCGTCGAGGTGCTCAACGCCATCTACGAACAGGACTTTCTCGGCTTCTCGTACGGCTTCCGGCCGAAGCGCAGCCCCCATCAGGCACTCGACGCGCTCACGGTCGGCATCGAGACGAAAAGAGTGAACTGGGTGCTCGACGCGGACATTCAAGGATTCTTCGACACGCTGAATCATGAATGGCTCGTTCGCTTCCTCGAGCATCGTGTCGCGGACCGGCGCGTCGTGCGCCTCATCCAGAAATGGTTGAGGGCCGGCGTGCTGGAGGATGGGGAGCGACGACGGAGTGAGGTGGGCACGGTACAGGGCGGGAGCATTAGCCCGCTGCTGGCCAACCTCTATCTTCACTACGTCTTCGACCTCTGGGTCCAGCGATGGCGTCGAACGCAGGCGCGCGGCGACGTGGTCGTCGTCCGTTTCGCGGATGATTTCGTCGTGGGATTCGAGCATCGCGAGGAGGCCGTACGCTTCCTCGTCGGCCTGCGCGAGCGGCTCGCGCGGTTCGGACTGACGTTGCATCCCGACAAAACGCGTCTCATCGAATTCGGTCGCCATGCCGACCGGAACCGGCGAGACCGGGGGGACGGGAAACCGGAGACCTTCAACTTCCTCGGCTTCACGCACACGTGCAGCAAGACGCGGAAGGGACGGTTCACGGTGCTGCGGCAGACGATGCAGCGGAGGTGGCAGGCCAAGCTGCGCGAGGTGAAGACCGAGCTGCGGCAGCGGCTGCACGACCCCATTCCGGAGCAGGGCGCCTATCTGCGCTCGGTCATCCTGGGGCACACGCGCTATTACGGCGTGCCTCGGAACGGACCGAGCCTCTCCGCTTTCCACGCCGCGCTCGCCCGGCTGTGGCATGTCATCTTGATGCGCCGCAGTCAGACCGCGTTCGTGTCGTGGGAGCGGATGCGCCGCCTGATGGCGCGCTGGCTCCCTGTGCCGCACATCTGTCATCCGTATCCCAACCAGCGCCTGGCGTTGGCCACCCAAGGCAAGAGCCGGATGCGGTAATGCCGCACGTCCGGATCCGTGGAGGGGGTGCTCAGCGATGGGCATTCCTACTCCGACTGAATCGAACTGTCGGCAAATCATACTCCTGACCGGTCTCGTCTCGCGCACGGCGGCATCTGCAGGTCGGCTAGCCCAACGTGCGGAACCACGGTGTCCGACCTCGCGTCTAAGCGGCGGATGGGCGCGATCGATCGGCTGCACGCCCGGGCCGTCACGCTGCCCGTCCTTCGCGTCTTCACTGTTATCGTCCGTGCGCTGCTTGCCCTCGCGTTCGTGCCGTCAGGACTCGTCAAGATCCTGGGCAAGCCATTCACGACGTTGCCAACGTCAGATCCCGTGGGCTATTTCTTCGCGGGGTTCTTCTCGGCTGGTGGCTATTACAGGTTCATCGGCGTCGCTCAATGGCTGGCAGCCGGGCTGCTGCTGATGCCTCGGACCGCGACGGTGGGCGCGCTCGTGTCTCTGCCGATCATCGTGAACATCTTCGCCATTACCGTCGCCATCGGACCCTCGTTCGGAGGCACGCGACTCGTGACGGGTGCGATGTTGCTCGGCAACATCTACCTCCTCTTGTGGGACTGGGATCGCTGGCGACACATTCTGCCGTCCGCACCTGCCGCTCGCACGCGCCATGGCGATCTCCTCCCGGCTCTCGGGCTGTCCATTGCAGCAGGATTCGGGCTGCTGGGTGTGACGGGTGCACACCTTGCGCGATTACGCGGCCGCCCCTATGGCGGTCCTCTCACGCTGGTCGCCCTCGCTGCGCTGGTGGGTATGGCCGCGCTTGTCACAGCGTTTCATCGCGCGAAACGGCGGGGCTAAAGCCTTCAGCAACGGCGGGGCTAAACCCGAAATTACTCACGCGCGGGTCCGCTGTTTGTGAATACTCCGGATAACCGCCACTACACGCTATAATCCGCGCTTCCAACTCGTAATCCGCGACAGTGTCAGGGAGGGGCGCCATGACCTTCTGCCGATCCTCGATGACGATCCTGCGCGTGGTACTCGCCGTACTCGTTGCGCACGCCGCGGCGCTTGCTCAGAGCACATCGGGCATGATTGCGGGGCGCGTGACCGACGCCTCGGGCGCGGTGCTGCCCGGCGTCACCGTGACGGTCATCAACACGCGGACCAGCGACACGCGGGTGACGGTGACCAACGAGCAGGGACTGTTTCGCGCACCAAACCTCAACCCGAGCCGTTACGAGATTCACGTCGAGCTGCCGGGTTTTCGCCGGGTCATCCAACAGGGGTTGGAGTTGTCGGTCAGCGAGACCCTGAACCTCACGTTCAGGCTCGAGATCGAGACCGTCGAAGAAACGATCACGGTGACCGGTGAATCGCCTCTGGTCAATACGACGAATGCGGAAGTCGGGACGAAGATCGAAGCGCGCAAGGTGCTGGACTTGCCGGTCAACAGCCGCGACTTCTCTCGTCTGGCGCTTTTCTCGCCCGCCGCCAAGGCGGGGACCAGCGGCGTGGCGGATCTGTCGTTCAACGGCACCAACAATGCGCAGAACAATTTCCTCCTCGATGGCACCGACGCCACGCACGTGGACAATGCATTCCTGTCGAACGGCCGCGAGCGCGGGGCGCGGCTGCAAACCGCGAGCAGCGAGAGCGTCGAGGAATTCCGCGTGCTCGCCTCCAACTACTCCGCTGAGTACGGGCGCGCGGCCGGCGCAGTCGTGACGGCGATCACCAAATCGGGCTCCAACAAGATTCAAGGATCCAGTTACTTTTTTCTGCGGGACGACAGCCTCGATGCGCGGAACTTCTTCGATCCTCCAAAGGCGCCCGACTTCAGCCTGAAGCAGTACGGGGCAAGCCTCGGCGGACCGATTCGCCGCGATCACATCTTCTTCTTCTCGAATTACGAAGGGTCGCGGAAGCGGTTGGGGGCCAGCCAGACCGGCACGGTGCCCAGCGAATCGTTCCGCGCCCGCGTCGATCCGCGTCTCCGGCCCATTCTCGAGACGATCCCGCTCCCGACCGAGCCGACCGCAAATCCTGATGTGGGCATCGCGCGCGTGAGCGGCGTCACCGATATCAGAGAGACCATCTTCTCGCTGCGTGGCGACTGGCACCCGACGAGCAAGGACAACATCTTCGGGCGTTTCAACATCCAGGACTCGCTCGTCGACGGTCCGCTCTTCGTGCTGACGGGATCGCGGTTTGCCAACCAGCGCCAGTACGCGCCGATCATCACCGGCTCGTCGACCGTGTCCTACACGCGCACGCTCCGATCGAACCTCATGAACGAGGCGAAGTTCGGATTCAATCGCGTGCACCTCGTCCTCAACCAGACGATCCCCGGCGCGTTCCCGGACCGCGAATCGCTGCGCACACCGATCGCGAAGGCGTTCCCATCGGTGTCGATTACAGGCGTCGATGTGCAGCCGGGACAGCTTCAAGACATCGATCGTACCAATACCGGGTTCGAGATCATTGACGCCGTGACGTGGTTCTCGGGCACACACACGGTGAAGACCGGCATCAACGTGCGCCACAAGCAAACGCTCGCCTTTTCGGGAGGCTACCCGACGATCAGCTTTGCCTCGCTCGCGGACTTTGCCGCGAACCGCATCCAGAACATGACGGCAGAGGAAAACGGGGGACCTGGGACGGTGGTCGGCTGGGAATATGCGGCGTACGTGCAGGACAACATCAAAGCGACGAACCGGCTGACGTTGAATCTCGGCCTGCGATACGACTACGGCACGCCGATAGACGCGGGAAAGGACACGACGCTCGCCAACTTCGATCTGAAAACCTTGTCGCTCCTGACCAATCCGCCGTTTTACGCGCCGGATCGAAACGATTTCCAGCCGCGCATCGGCGTGACGTACGACGTGACCGGCTCCGGCCGGACGATTCTGGGCGCGGGCTACGGAACGTACTACCAGATGTTCCCGCTGCAGACGTTTTTCGGCGACACGTTGTTCTCCAACGTGCAGGCGTCCGTGACGTTGAACCAGACCACCACACCGGGACTCTCGTTCCCCTTGCCGCCGCTGACCGGAGGCGTCTCGCCGCCGCCGAACCGCACGGCGACGGACCCCAACCGGCGCGACAACTACAATCATCAGTTCAACGTCAACGTGCAGCAGCAGCTCGGCGAAGCGATGTCGCTGCAAGTGTCGTACGTCGGCAATCGGACCCGAAACAATCCACGCTCGAAGCCGGGCAATCTCATCGATCCTGCGCTCGGACGCCGGCCATATCCGGAGTTCTCCCAGTTCACGATCCGCACACAGACAGGGAAAGGCGAGTACGACGCGCTGCAGGTGCAGCTCAATCGGCGGCTCGTTCAGGGGCTCGCGTTCAACCTGTCGTACAGCTGGTCGGCGTTCCTGAACGACATCGAATCGCCGCAGACGCCGTGTGCCAACTTCCTCGACTTCGATTCATGCCCGTCCTGGGATCTCGAGTGGGGGCGGGCGTCGGAAGATGCGCCGCACAACCTGTCCGTCAACTCGATCTGGGAGCTGCCGTTGGGCGAGGGACGGCTGCGAAAAGGCTGGCAAATCAACGCCATATTCCTGGCACGAAGCGGTCTGCCGTACACGGTGCTCCTGGGCACATCCCGCGCGGGACAGGGATGGTTCACCAATCAGCGCCCTGATCGCGTCCCTGGTGTGGAATCAACAGGCCATCCGGACGGGCCGGTCGGCTGGCTGAATCGCGATGCGTTCGCCGACGTCCCCGCGGGTCGGTACGGCAATCTCGGCCGCAATACGGAGCGCGGGCCGAGATTCGTGCAGCTCGACACATCGTTGCTCAAGAACACGCCGCTGGGCCGCGGGCGGCTGCAGCTCCGCGTCGAAGTGTTCAACGTGCTGAACAAACCGATCTGGGCGGCCACGCCGCAGCGGACGTATCTGTCGCCCGCGTCATTCGGCCGCGTGATCAATACGTTCGGCCGCACCGAATCGTTCGGCACGGCTCGCCAGATCCAGTTGGCCGCGCGGTTCGACTTCTAGCCGTTCGTTCGCTCTCGCAGGAGGAAGTGCATGGCCCGGCGACGATGGATTCATCGCGGCCCGCGGCTGCTGGTGGCGGCGCTCGGTTGCGCGCTGGCCACACTGGTCGCCTCGGCGCAGCCAGCGTTGACGCCAGCGGCGTACCAGTCGCTGGCGTTCCGATACATCGGACTGCCGGGCAACCGCGTCAATGCGGTCGCGGGGGTCGCCGGCGATCCCAACATTATCTATGCGGGCACGCCGTCCGGCGGGATCTTCAAGAGCGCTGATGGCGGCCTGAAATGGCAGCCGGTGTTCGACGAGCAGATCGTCGCCTCGATCGGCGCCATCGCTGTCGCGCGCTCGGACGCCAAGGTCGTGTGGGCAGGCACCGGCGATCCCAACATCCGCCCGAACATCGAGATCGGCAACGGCGTGTACAAGTCGACCGACGCGGGCAGGACCTGGTCGCATACGGGTCTCGACGAGACCGGCCGCATCGGCCGCATTGCGATCGATCCTCGAAACCCGTCGGTCGTGTTCGTGGCTGCGATGGGGCATTGCTACGGTCCCCAACAGCAACGCGGGGTGTTCCGCACACGCGATGCCGGGAAGACGTGGGAGCGCGTGCTCTTCGTCGATGAAAGGACCGGCGCGATCGACGTCGTGATCGACCAGATGAATCCGCGGAACGTGTTTGCCGCCACGTGGCAACTCATGATCTATCCGTGGTTCAGCGAAAGCGGCGGTCCGGGCAGCGGTATTTACGTGTCGCGGGACGGCGGCACCACCTGGACGCGTCTTACGGGACGCGGACTGCCCGCGTCACCGCTTGGCCGCAGCAGCATCGTCATCTCACCGAGTAATCCCAAGCGCGTGTACGCACTGATCGAGCACGCAAAAGAGGGAAACCTCTTTCGATCGGACGATGGCGGGGAGAACTGGACGATCGCGAGCCGCAACCCGGCGATCAACCGTCGCGCGCGGTACTTTTCGCGTCTCGGCGTATCGCCCGACAATCCGGACGAGGTCTATTTCCTGGCGCAGGCCGTCTATCAATCATTCGATGCCGGCGCGACCACCACGATGCGCATGGAAATGTTTCCCGACTCGCACGACATCTGGTTCGACCCGCTGAACGGGAATCGCCTCATCATCGCGAGCGATCGCTACGTGAACATCTCCACGACGCGCGCGCGTTCATGGTTCCATGTTCCGCTGCCGGCCTCGCAGGTGAACTGGGTGGCCACTGATCGCCGCTTTCCGTACAACGTCTATGGCAGTCGACAGGATGGCCCCGCGTATCGCGGCCCGAGCAACAGCCTGCTCCGCAGCACCGGAGGTGCCGGCGGCGAGAGCGCGTCAGGACTGATTCCACCCGACTTCTGGGTTTGGACGATCGGCGCGGAAAGCGGATGGGTGATGCCCGATCGCTCGGATGACAACATCATCTGGGTCAGCAGCTCGAACAATGTCGAGCACATCGACATGCGCACGGGCATCATGCAGGGCAGCACGCCGTTTCCTCGTACGCCGGGCGGCGGCGGCGGTGGCGGCGGGCAGCCCGTCGCGGAGCGTCAGTACCGCCGCAACTGGACGATCCCGCTGGCGATGTCGCCGCATGATCCTCGGAAGATTTACGTCGGCAGCCAGTACGTTCACCAGAGTCCCGACGGAGGCGAGACGTGGTCGGTGATCAGTCCGGACCTGACGACCAATGACAAGAGCAAGCAGCAGGTGCCGCCGGGGCTTTACCCTGAAACCCAGGACGTGCCGTGCACGCTCATCTACATCGAGGAGTCGCCGATCGAGCCCGGCGTCATCTGGACCGGCAGCAACGACGGCGTCGTCAGCCTTACGCGCGACGGCGGGAAGAACTGGACGAACGTGACGGCGAACATGCCCGTCGAGGCCTGGGGTTGGGTGTACAGCATCGCGCCGTCGAGACACGCCTTCGGCACGGCCTATGCGACCGTTGATCGCCACCGCGCCGCCGACAACTCGACTTACGTCTTCAAGACCGAGGATTACGGACGGACGTGGAAGTCGATTGGATCCGGCATTCCGAAGAGCGTGTTCGCGTATGCGCGTGTCGTGCGCGAGGATCCGCGGCGGAAGGGGATGCTCTATCTCGGCACCGAGAACGGCTTGTATCTGTCGGTCGATGATGGCGCGTCGTGGATGCCTCTGCAGAACAATCTGCCGCACTCGCCGATCGCGTGGCTCACCGTCCAGGAAGACTTCGACGATCTCGTTGTCGCGACGTGGGGACGCGGCTTCTGGATTCTCGACGACATCGGTCCGCTTCGGCAGCTCACACCAGCCGTGCTCGGATCGCGCGCGTATCTGTTCGATCCACGGCCCGCGTTCCTCTTCGCGTTCCGCGATCCAACGACGAGTGAGAGCTTCCTGACGGAGTACGATCCGCCGTCACATGTGGGCCACAACCCGCCGTACGGCGCCTCCATCACCTACTATCTGAGCACGCCCGCGTCGAGCGAGGCGCGCTTGACCATTCGCGATGAGAAGAACGCGTCGATCCGGACGCTGACGGGCACGAAGGCGTCAGGTTTGAATCGTGTGTGGTGGGATCTCCGCTCGACCGCGCGTACGACGACGACAGCGACGGCAACGAACGGCGACCCGCCGCAGTCCGAGGCGCCCGGCGGAGGACAGCGCCAGACGAATCCGCTGGTGGCGCCGGGCGTGTACACCGTCACGCTGGCGGTGGACGGCCGCGAGTTGACAACGAAGCTGACGGTCCGAAAGGACCCGGAGCGCCCCCTCCGGTAATCGTGTTTGTGATCGCCGCGCGTGCCTTGTAGTTCACATCACGTGAATC
>WNGA01006487.1_pt1 | contig 25866 bp, 22 predicted proteins | sample 5400061 | NCBI WGS metagenome assembly WNGA01 (sample SAMN13153366, study PRJNA577476) | soil metagenome | isolation source: 100 cm soil or saprolite under grassland replicate 2 | place: USA:California | collected 2016-06-15 | reverse complement strand
ACTTACGGATTACTGGAGGCTATAGACTTCGGCTAAGCCAATGCCTGTACCGCCATTGGCTCCGCTCACGACAGCGGTATATTCTCCTGCGGGTAGATGGAGCACGAGTGCCGATTCAACCTCATTTGGCGGCGAGAGTGCATTCCTCTGGACGTCGATCGCGTTCACATTGTCGCGCCAGTTGTCGTTGGTCGCGATGGCAGTGCCAGTCGAGTCGAAGATCGTCAGCGTGGGATCGCTTAGCACTCCGCTTATACCAAAACGACCGAGCGATGGACCAAGGGCGCGCACAATCACGGTCGTGCTGCCGACGTCGCCAACGGTAAAGCCACTGATCAGTACGTTTTCGAGCGTGCCGACCGAACCGCGGGTGCTCATGTTCTTCAACTTAGAGTTGGATAGCGGTGAGAGATCGTAAAGCTCGACCAAGCCGATCCCCGTGGCCGAGTCCTTCCCCCTGACAATCACGGTATAGGCGCCGGGCGGCAGGATTTGGAAAGTGGCCGATTCCAATAGATTGCCTGGCGCGAGTCCATTCTTCTGGATGTCCGCATTGTGAGGATCGCTTTGCCAGTTGTCGTTGGTGGCGATGAGAGTGTGAGAAGAGTTATACAGGTTCAGAACCGGATCGCTGAGAACACCGGTAACCCCAAAGCTGCTGAGCGATGGCCCCAAGGCCCGAAGCACTATGGTCTTAGGTTCGGTCCCGGTGATGACAAAGCCACCGATCAAAACACCATCACCGCTTGAAACATTCCCCCGGGTAGAAAGGTTGAGCGGTTGAGGCCCTACTGTCGGAAACTTCGTGTTTTCCAGATGAATGGGAATGGCGCGATAGATCGTTCCACAGTTGATGGCCGGGTACCGATAGGAAAAGATTATCTCGCCAGCGGCGTCCACGCCCAAGAGTTGAGCGAACGTAGGACGACCGGGCAGTCCACCATTAACGATCGCGTAATCAATTAGATAATTGTTCGGAGCATCCTCGTAGACGCTTCCGCAGAACGGGCAATAGATACTCTGGTTCATTGGGAAGTTCCACACCTCAGTCGCGACCTTATTTACCAGATCCAGGCTATACTTGCGGGGACTCGAATAGCGCCGGTCGCTCGGTTGTGCGTTATCAAGCACCAGCAGGTTGTGATCAGCGGTGATCGAGGGCGTGTGTTGGCCAATCGGAAACACGCTGCCGGGCGCAAGTGTCAGCGCAAATCTTCTCAAAGACGGAAATCGGTACCATTTTTTCGTCGTATCGCCCAGGATCCATTTGATTGAGCCTGTTTCATAATCGATGCATATGAGGAAATTTTCCCGGCTCGAAATAATCAAGGAATCATCCGCCCGATTGTACGTAACAGCGTTGTTATGGAACCAATCGGTCGGGGTAGGATGAACGAACTGGCTGGGATCGTCTCCCCCGGCAATCATGGCCGCGCTGATGATGGTGGCCAGGTTCCATTGCTTCAAAACCCTTCCTGAAGCGTCCACTTCCATGTTCACGCAGTTGTAGTAGGTTGTAGTATCCGCATCCAGAATAATCCCGACTTTGCCAAGGTCGATGTTATGGTGGAAATTAGTAATTCCGAGATCACTGTAATCGGCAAGGAAGGTAAAAGTGCCATCGAGGTCGATTCGAGACAGTTTGCGGCCATGACCCACATAGGCTGCATTATCAAAAAAGATGGCACTACCCGCGGAGATGCTCCCCGTGCCCACCCATCGCAATCGGCCGTCCGTGTCGAGGATCGCAGGTTGGAAATCGCTGCATCCTCCCTTGACCATGACGTAGTCGTAGCTCAAATCGGTGCTATTTGTACGTCGTTGGAGGATCGTCGGAGTCTTGTATCCGCATGTGTCGTTGAACGTGGCGGTCGTGATTCTGGTATCAATTTGCTTTGACGAGCCGTCCAAAAAACGAAACGTCAGTTTGACGGTGTTCGTGTATAGATCGTAAAGCCCATAGACCGGTAAAACGACTTCGCCGGTTTGTACGTTTTCGAACCCGCGATCAATGAGGTACGAATTGGCATAAGTGCCTGACAGTGGCCGGGTAACAGAGCCTGGTTTCGGCGTAATCGTGAACTGAATGCTCTTCAAAAGCGTCGTGTTGCTGACCGCCAGACTCACTTTACTGATGAAGGGTGTACCGCCTGCCGTTTGGCCAGTGATTCTTATCGTCGTGTCATCTGCCTGATTCGCGATGGCAAAATGGGAGAAGACCATGATGATGGCGCCGACGACGATTACTGAGCATGTTTTCATAGGCATTAATTCTTTTAAAGTTTTGCCCAATAAGGCTGCCCGAGAATTTCAGAAGAGGCTGTTCGAGTCCAGCAAAAATTTGGATGAGATGCGATTTCTGCGGACGAGCGTACCCGAACGCCAGAGTCCCCATGAGATCAACACAACCTGGAGCCGGATTCCTCACTGTACACACACACAGCGAACAACGCGACACCCCGGCGAGTGACTTTGATAATTAGCTCAAGGCTACAAGGTCGAGTAGCAATATCGCGCGAATTGAATATCGAAAACGAGTAAATTTTGGTTGTTAGACGCCTACGAGATCAATGGAGGGTGTAGACTTCTGCTAAGGCGACGCCTGTACCGTCATTGGCTCCGCGCACAATGGCGGTGTACGCCCCCGCAGGCAGGTGCAGCACGAGTGCCGATTCTGAGGGATTTGGTGGGGCCAGTCTATTCCTCTGGACGTCGATCGCGTTAGCATCACCTTGCCAGTTATCGTTAGTTGCAATGACAGAGCCAGTCGAGTCGTAGATCGTCAGTGTGGGATCGCTCAGTACTCCGTTCACACCGGAAGAAGCGAGCGATGGGCCAAGGGCGCGCACGACGACGGTGGCGCTGCCTACGTCTCCTACGATAAAACCACTGATCAGTACGTCATCGTCCGTGCCGACCGAACCGCGGGTGCTCATGTTGACCAACTTGGAGTGGGATAGCGGCGAGAGGTCGTAAAGCTCGACCAGGCCAGTCCCCGGAGTCGGATCTTTGCCAGTGACTATCACAGTATACGCGCCCGGTGCCAGAGTCTGCAAAGTGGCCGACTCCAATAGATTGGCAGGCGCGAGTCCATTCTTTTGGATGTCGGCATTGTGAGGACCGCTTTGCCAGTTGTCATTGGTTGCAATAAGAGTACGAGAAGAGTTATACACCCTGAGAATTGGGTCCCTGACAGTGCTGGAAAGCCCGAAGCTACGCAGCGATGGCCCCAGCGCGCGAAGTACTATTGTCTTTGGCTCGGTCCCGGTAATAATGAAGCCACCGATCAAAACATTGTCACCGATGGAAACAACTCCCCGAGTAGAGAGGTTGAGCGATTGAGGTCCTACTGTAGGAAACTTCGTGCTTTCCAAGTGCACAGGAATGGAGTTATATGCAGTGTCACAGCTGGCGGTCGGGTATTGATAATAGAAAATCTTTTCGCCGGCCGAATTCAGGCCCAGGAGTTGAGCGAGCGTGGGACGGGGCAGTCCACCATTAACGAACGCATAATCAATTAGATAGTTGTGCGGCGCATCCTCATAGATGCTTGAGCAGAACGGGCAGTGGATAGTCTGATTCATCGGGAAGTTCCACACTTCAGTCGCAATCTTTGCCGCCAGATCCACGCTGTACTTGCGGGGACTCGCATAAAAGCGTTGAGCTCCTGGAGGATTCTGGGAAACACTGTTTTGACCGTTATCGAAGACTAGTACCCCCTGATCGTATGTGATCGATGGGGAATGTTGGCCGATTGGAGGCAGGCTGCCGGGCGCGAGCGTAAGCGCAAATCTTCTCAAAGACGGAAATTGGTACCACTTCTTCGTTGGATCGCCCAGGATCCATCTGATAGCGCCCGTATTGTAATCCAGACAAATAAGAAAGTTTTCGCGGCTTGAAACGATCAGAGAATCGTCGGCCCGATTGTATGCGACACCGTTGTTATGGAACCAGTCGTTATTGGACTGCGGTGTCCTTGGGAAAACAAATTGGCTTGGATCGTCACCGCCAGCGACCATGGCTGCGCTGATGATGGCGGCCAGGTTCCATTGCTTCAAAACCCTTCCTGAAGCGTCAACTTCGATGTTCAGTGATTCGAGGTGTGTCGTGGTATCGGCGTCCAGGATAATTCCAAATTTTCCACGATCGATGTTGTGGTACAAAAAGGTGACCCCGAGAGTGCTGTAATCGCTAAGGAGAGTGACAGCGCCATCGAGATCATTTCGGTACAGCTTAGTGCCACCAGCAAGATAGACCGCATTATCAAAGAAGGTCGTAACAAAGCTTGAATGGCCTGCCGTTCCCACCCATCGCAGTGCGCCGTCCGTATCGATGATGGCAGGTGCGAAATTGCTGCAACGGCCCTTAACCAAGATGTAGTCGTAACTCAAAGCGGCCCTATTCCTATGCTGTAGGTATGTCGGATGATCGTATCCGCACGGATCGTTAAACGTGACGGTCGTGATTGTGATGTTCGCTTGCTTTGAAGAACCATCGAGAAACCGATACGTCAAGCGCACCACATTGGCGTAACCGTCGTAAAGTCCATAGACTGGCAAAACGATCTCGCCGGTTTGCGGGTTTTCAAAACCCCGGTCAACGAGGTAGTCGTTGGAATAAGTGCCTGACAGTGGCCGGGTGACTGAGCCTGGCTTCGGAGTGATCTTGAACTGGATCTCCTTTACCACAGTCGTATTGCTGGCTATGAGATTCAGTTTGCCGAGGAACGGCGTCGCCCCCGGGGTGTACCCGTTGATTCTTATTGTAGTGTCTCCTGCCTGATTGGACCCGGCGAACGGGGCGAACGCGATGAAGAGACCGATGACGGTAGAGATGGATGCAAAAAGAATCTTCATAAATCCTCATTTTCTCCGAGCTGATATCCGTGAAATCATCTCAAAAGAGGCTTTATCGTCGAGAAAGAAATTTCACTAGCGTGTTCTTTGATGATCAAAGAAGCAATTCGGGACAAGACTGGCTTTTTGGAGCACTCCAAACCCTCGCGCAGGGCCGGGCGGTGGCTCGCGGAAGTTTTCAAGAGCAACGTGCCGGTTTCACCGCAATCCGAAAACTGTTGCCTCACCAATCTTTGTTGCTTTGGGAAGCGAAACTGATATGGAAGACAATCGATACGGATATCACGCTTGATCGATGTTGTAGATGACAGGCAAGGACAAACTGGAAGACTATAACGCACCACGAAGAATCTCATCGTCCTTGGTAGCAATTCCCCGCCTGCGTTCGCTGGATATCGCTACGGGTGTTCTTTTGTTGATTCTGTCGCTTTTGTTTTATTACGGCACGGTTCTTCGGGTGCAGTTTAGCCGGACCGACTTTCTGGATCTAGGTCCTTATCCGGATGCGGTAGAATATTTCGCGCAGGCTAACTCGATCTTGAAAGAAGGTTCGCCGACGATTCAGATTGGCTACGACAGATTACCCTCCCGCTATCCGCCGGGCTATCCAGTCTTGACGATCCCTTGGCTGAGATTTCTGCCTCACAACGGGATTCTGGCCCCGTTTAGAACAAATCAGACGATCGGCCTGTTGCTCTTGGCAGGCAGCTTCATGTTTTATTTTGCGATCGGAAGGCCGCTCGCCGGGGGATTGGCGGCTTTGTTAGTCGCAACCCAACCAGCATTCGTCACCTTTAGCCGATCGTCGATGAGCGACCTCAGCGGTGGGGCTGTCATGGTGCTCGCTTTTGCACTGGTCTACTTGGGACTCCGCTGGCGCCGCCGCCGGTTAATTTACCTCGCTGCCGTTGTTCTTGGATTGTCCTTGTGCATTCGGCCACAGTTAGTGTTTATGGCTCCCTTATTAGTAGCTATGGCTCTCTTTCCGGCTAACGTATCCTGGACGAGGTGGTTTATGCATTGCTGCCTCACTCTTGCTGTATTCGCGGTAGCCACGAGCCCGTACTTTATTCTGAACACTTTGGAGTTTGGCCATCCGTTAAAGAGCGGTTACGAGTTCTGGGTGCCGGGATTGGCGGACAAGCAAGCTGCTTTTTCCTTGCACAATGTGCCTCCCCAAGTTGCCCTGATTTGGTCTGAGATTACGGCCAGGTGGGATCAATTTCGGGTAGCGAACCTCTTTGGCACGGGCACATACGCAGTGCCGGCTTTCATTTTTCTTTCTGCCGTTGGTTTGGCGTTCGTCCGGATGCGGCCGTTCGAGATCAGCGCATTTTTAGCGGGAACTGTCTACATTATGGCGACCCTAGTTTTCAGCTACGTTGAGGGGCGGTTCTACGTGCCTGTTTTTTTGCTTTTGGTTGCGCTCGCCGTTCTGCCTGCAGAATGGATAGTGGGCCAAGCCCTCAACGGGCGTGTTTCAGTCTTGGGCCTGGGCGTGCTGGCAGTATTCCTGCTCAGCTGTATCGGTTATCCGTCACAATCAGGCTTTGAGCCCAAGGGTGGTCGATCGCAAGCCTGGGACGCTCTTCATTACGCAAATGGCAATGGAAAATCAGCCCGATACGAGGCGCAGCAGGAATTCGTTCGTATGTTCCGAGACGCACCTGGCATTGTTTTATCCGACATCGATCCTCCCTATTTGAATGCGCTCCTGCCAAAGCCATTTGTAGCGGCCCCCATCGACGGTAACCATAATTACTGCTATAGCCGGCTCTGGCATTACGGGAACGCCCAGGCGGTTGAACTAGTCGCAAATGGCCTCGGCCGCGGGACACCGGTCTACGGTCTCCTGATACCCTCAAAACAGGTTGATCAAGATATCAAACGCTTGCCCTTGGTCCAAGGTTACAGTTGGAAACGGAGTAATGGGACCGACACAGCGGCTGTAATCGTGACATTGACAAAGGATGCCACCGCTTCGACCTTAAAACCCGCTTTTCGCTTGGTTGAGTGATGACAAATGAAACTATCGGTCGTTATCCCTTGTTACAATGAGCAATCTACGATTGAAACTGTCGTAGAAGCAGTCCGCGCAGCGCCTGTCGAGGACGTCGAAATCATCGTGGTGGATGACGGATCGACCGATGGAACGAGAGAACTTCTTAGAGCGAAACCTCACGGGTGGGTCGATAAGCTCGTGCTACAGGAGCGCAATTTTGGCAAGGGAGCAGCTTTGCGTACGGGTTTCCAAAACGCAACTGGAGACATAGTAATCGTTCAAGACGCCGACCTGGAGTATGACCCGAACGAATACTCCATCCTTCTTGCACCGATTCTGGAGGATCGTGCCGACGTTGTGTTCGGCTCCCGGTTCTTGGGAGGCCGGCCTCACCGCGTGGTTTACTTCTGGCATATGGTGGGAAACCGCTTTCTCACGCTGCTCTCCAACATGTGTACGAACTTGAACCTCACTGACATGGAGACATGTTACAAAATGTTTCGGCGCGAATTCCTGCATAACATAACCATTGAAGAGGAGCGATTTGGCTGTGAACCTGAGATTGTCGCGAAGGTGGCGCAAGCTCGATGCAGAGTTTTCGAGGTTGGCATTTCGTATAACGGCCGAACGTACGAAGAAGGAAAAAAGATTGGCTGGCGTGACGGCATGAGAGCTATTTATGTGATTGTTAAGTATAACCTATTTCGAAGGAACAAAGGTCTATGGAGGGGCAATACTCGGGAGTCGATATCCTCGAAGCGCTCGAAAGCGCGCACAACTACAACGATTACTTAACTCGCTTGATCCGTGAATCGGCGGAATCAACGGATCTGATCGACTTCGGCGCGGGCATCGGGACCTTCTCCAAGCGCCTAAGAACGGCCGGTTACAACGTTAAATGCATCGAACCGGATCCCTTACAGAGACGGCGACTCGAGGAACAAGGTTTCGACACTTTGGAGAATATTACCGGTGTCGCGGACAATTCGGCGTCATTTGTTTTTTCGCTAAACGTCTTTGAGCACATCCAGGACGACTCGGTAGCCCTAAGGGAAATTCGCCAAAAATTAAAACCAGGCGGCACTCTTCTGATTTATGTACCTGCATTTGCGTGTCTCTGGACAAGTCTGGATGAGAAACTTTGCCACCATCGGCGCTACACAAAAAAGACCCTTCGGCGCCTTGTTGAGCAAGAAGGTTTCGTCATTGAAGACGCTCGATATGCAGATTGTCTCGGGTTTATTGCCGTGCTTATTTTTCGGGCGCTCAATAGAAGCGCCTCTGCGCTGAACGCAAGCTCAATTACTCTCTATGATCACTGGCTATTTGCGCCAAGCCGCGTCTTGGATAGGGTTTTCGATCGATGGTTTGGGAAGAACGTCTACGTTCGCTGTCGAAAGTAAGCTGTTGCTTTTCGCGACCGGTAGAGGACATGCCACATAAAATGGCTCCAGCAATTTCCAAAAGCATCCAGAGTCAGTTTACATTGAGATCTGTAGGGCAGAGGTGTCGCATGCTATTCTTGTTCGTTACTGCGGCATGCGTTTCGTTCGGCTTACAATTACTCCCTTTAAATGGCGACACGGTAACTTCTGAAACGACAACGTCCCCGGCGGCTAGCGCCTCCAATTCGAGCGACGACATGACCACGGGCGCCGTTACCGTCCCAATCCCAAACAAAGGTAGTCAACTGGTTAACGTTAAAGAATACGGCGCGGTGGGCGACGGCGTAACAAACGACACCGCCGCCTTTATTAAGGCTTTAGCGATTTGTGCGGTGGGCGGCGGAACTTGTCTGGTTCCCGAAGGAACGTATCTTATTTCTCCTTCGGGTATCTCGACGGGAGGCCACAAAGCATCCGTGGTGTCGGGTGTCCATCTCAAGGGCGCGGGACGCGGAGCGTCTGTCCTGAAGATTGCCGGGATGCCAACGGATCATTTTCTACCCTGCAACGGAGACAACTGGAGCGTGGAGAACCTGACTTTGGACATGGGAGACTACACTCCATCGGTCGGTAGAGCGGCCATCGCTTGCAAGGGTAACAACTGGCGAGTCTCAAACTGCAGGATCCTCAAGATCGGGAGGTCGGGGATTGCCGCTTTCGGCGGTAGCAACTGGTCTATCGAAGGAAACTATGTTGGCAGGACAGTGCCGGGAGCAACCCCACCGATTTGTGCGATTCTCGTCACGGCCAATGCTGGGGTGTGGTCGAGTAATGGACGCGTCATCAATAACATTTGTGAGGGCGCTGGGATTACGTTCTCCGGTAGTGACGGCATGGTCGCCCGCAACCGGATAAACAGATCGGGAAGTGGCACGGGCATCTTCGTACAAGGGTCGCCCAGCACACACGCGGCGAAACGATGCTGCGCAGGGAGGGAGATGGTGGTCAGTGAGTGGCTTTGAAATATGGGCAGCGGACTCTGTGATTTGCAATAACACTGCCCACGATAATGATGGCGGTGGCTTTGCCATTGGCGGACAAAACAGCATAGTGATCGGAAATAAGGCCTATAATAACGGGCGCGGGCGCCATGGGTACGCCGGGTTCAATGCGCGCATAAATCCAGCAAAGGGGGCATCGGCGTCTCATTCGATCTTTATAGGAAACTCTTCGTACGATCAGGATTACGGTTACAAGGAACAGGGTAGTGGACTAAGCGACATCAAACAGATTGGCAATGACTACAACCGTAACAGGATTGGGCCTGTTAAGTCTTTCAGCGCTGGCGGTCAGATGCCGATTTCGCCTGAAATGAAAAATAAGCTAAAAGCACTTGTCGAAAATCGAGACCTGCCGGATCAAGTGCGCCGCGCCGTGCGCCAATGCCTCGCACGCTAAAGAAACGCCTGTAGTGCAACCGCCGAGTCACCTAGTGTCATGATGCCGTTCGCCGACGCAGGACATATGCGAGGCGCTCAAACATCAGGAACGGTTTTTTTCGCCGATCCCTAGTCACCGTCACTTTCGCCAACAGCTGCTTGTGATCTGCATTGTAAAGCCGAAATTCGTGAGTAGAACCAGCTTTGATCCAATTCGCCTGCTGCGAACCGCGCGGTGAGTCTGCAAACAATCGCTCCTCGCGCTCGTTCGCCGAAACGTAAACTTTTCCGTCAACGCTCTTCCATGAAATGGTCGTTTGGCCTGGTCCTTCCCCCGCAGGCACCGGATTTGGGGACGCGCTTAGCCTCGGCACCATTTTAGTGACGAAGACGACGCCCTCCGTAATAAGCAAATTTCCAAACTTCGACAATCGGAACTGTTCGTCGCGACCCAACGTGATGCTTCCGGCACACTGTTCGTCCACCAGCTCTTTAATAAAACCAACCATGCCATGGGAATGACATGGGAAAGGATCGAGAATTGACGGCTTAGGATCGAATCTTTTGCCGTCAGGAAAATCGTCTAGGTAACCTGTGCCCCAATCCTCAATGGCGTACAACCCGCCTGGCTTTAAATGATGATGAAACAAGTGCCAGAACGTTATTTTAGTTAGCTCGCCGATATGCGAGGCATCATCGATGATGATGTCAAATCCGTCTGGGGCGATGCTCATAGCGACCTCAGACAGGAACTGTGTATCTGCCTGGCTGCCTTTGAACAGCTGAATACGCTCTCCTGGAATGAAGCCCTCTGGCAACTCGAGATCGATTCCAACGATAGTGCCTCGCGGGAAATAATCGCGCCACAGTTGAAGCGAGCCCCCCTTATGGACGCCGATCTCAAGGAGCTTCACATCGTTATCTGTCCAACGTGACAGAATGGGGTCATACACCTCGAGATAATCGTTTTGTATCTTGTCGGTGTCGTAGGCGGCCAAATTTAGCTGTTCACTTCGCATATAGATGGACGAATCTGCCTGACGCGCCGCTCTTATAACATCGAATCGTTACCTAAACCTAAAAGGATTCCGATCGGTCTGTAACACAATTCCATGCTCGGTTTCTGCGGTGACAAGCACTATTGAACTCTCGCGATGTGTTTTACTCGTGCCGCGAACTCAGCCTCCAACTCGTCGGCTGCGGCAGGTGAGTGTTCGGTACGCTGGGAAGTTTGCTCGATCTCGGCGGAAAATCGCCGCGCCTCTTCCGCGATTGCGGGATCAGTAGCGGGATCCTCAGACTTAAAATCCGGCGGTACATTGGAGCTATTGATCCGCTCTGAAAGCGGCTCGAGGCATTTGGCAGAATACGGCTCGCCCAGAAAATCAAGTAACGAGCGCAGAGCCGCCTCTGGGTTCTCGACTAAGGCCGTATAGCGCAAACGATAAACCACACCCGGACCGTAAGCTTCCTCAGCCTTCAAACATGCCCTAACCGTGCGCAGCCAATATTTGTACGCTTCTTCTTCGTTCGCCACCACATGCGTCCCTGCGATGCGATGGAAATTGAGCATAGAACGCACGACTGAACCCACGTCGCGCACGATGTGGATGAATAAAGCGCACGGAAACAGCTTGCGCAGACCACAAATATGGAAGGAGTACTCTGGCGTTTGATCTACCCAGCGCGTCTTGTGTTCCGAGTCCGAAGCCGCTGTTCGAAGCGAGTCAACGAGCTCGGAGTAGAGTCGGCCATTTGCAATTCCGTACTGCCGAATCGCTGCACTGGTAGCAGCATCCAATTGGCCAGTCACTTCGCCAAGGTAAAGTCCTTCCTCCTTGAGTAGGCGTTGGACTGCTGTAATCAGGCGTGTTCGGTCAAGATCGCACCGATGCTTGAGGACCAAAGAGTTGATGCTGCGTCCGATGTGGGAGAAGAATTCATCGCGCGAGACGTCCATTGCACTTAAGATCGAGAAGATGCCGCGCGCCGCGCCAATTTGGTAATTCTTCGCGACGTTCACCGCGAAATCTCCCATCCAGCTGGATTCCGGCACTGGAAAGATGTTTGGATGGTAGCCAAGGCACCACGCAAGAATGCTAGTTCCAGATCGCGGCGAGCCCACCACGAAGATTGGTCTATTAATCTCCTCGTGCATTTCAGCGGTTTTGAGGCGCAGTGTCATTCTCCGTGTGCGATGGCCTCATTTCAGCGATGGGCTTTCGACGCATCCAGAAGCTGCCTCCGATCCAGCGAGGGAGATCCGGAAAAGCGGCTTGAAGGTGCTCCTTATGATAACAGCTGAGGTAGTAATTGGCCAGTAACACCTCGAACTCGGAGTTAAATGTCAGAAATCCTTGCAGTAAGTATTGCTCCGTCCAAAAGCGGAACTCGTTCAGGACCCAGTGGCGCCGGTACTCGAATGGCAAAAAGATATCGTGGACATGCACAATCACGCCGGGGTTGAGACGCGGCAACACCTCCAGGAAAAGGTAATTGACATCGCCGCCTATCTTCACCGCGTGCGAGCTGTCGATAAACAGAATGTCGCCAGACTCGAGTTGGGAAAAAAATTCCACGTCGAGGTCCTGAACCTTTGTCTTAATCAACGATTGCAAGGCAGGAATACGACCGTTGCGAAGAAGCTCGCCCGGAAACGGATCAATACAGATCAGACTCGAGTTTTTGTTTTTGGCAGCAGCCTGGCCGAGCACAAGAGAAGAAAAACCGCTGCCCACTTCAATGATCCGCCGTGGCTGAAAGTGGCGGACCATACAGTAAGCAACCAAGGCATCGGTGCCGCGAAATGGCCATCGCTGGCCAGGCGGGGGCTCTGCTGGAAAGGTTTCATATTCGCCACGGAATTTTGAAAAATGATTTCGCAGCAGATCGAGCTGCATTGAGTCGTTCATGTCAATCCCCACGAGTTCGCTGGGTTGGCTCCAGAGCGTTTCAGGCAACGATTGCGTATCGGGAATCGGCTCGTAAAAATGTACCGGCGTCACGTGAAACCCGTGCCTCTCCCAATCTAGGAACAACTCTCGATGTTCTGTGCTCTGAAGACAAAGCGGCATCACCGCCGCAATGAATCGAGAAAGCTCTGACATATCGATGTTTCCCCGCTCTATTTCGTCCACAATTTCGCGGAGAGCGGCTGGCGCGGACTCAATCTCACGCCTCGCTTTGACTGAGTCGATTGCTACTTCGGGGCTACTAGCGGCATACAGGCGAAACTCATATATCTTGGAGTCCTTGATCCACGGAATTTCTACGTGGCCAGACGGTCCTCCTTGCGTCACCAGCTTCTCGTCATCCGTCCCCGTTGAAACGCGTATCTCCGCTCCCGCAGGATCGTTCGTCTCCCAGGAAATCACACAGCGTTGCCCAAAAAAAAGTGGATTCGGGTTCGCGTCTATTTTTCCGGTAATCTCTCCGGTTGGCTCCGTCTTATTCACTGCCGGTAACCAGCACCAGCTGCTGCGGCGAGCTCGGGTTCCGCGGTCGACTGCGACGGCTCTAAGCTTTTCAGGTGCCTATCGCTGAAGAGAAATTCCAGTTTTTCGCGTGCAACGTCGGTAGAATAGAGCTCTTGCGTTTTGCTAATGCCGTTTTGCGAGAGTCGCTTCCAAAGCTCTTCGGATTCGTAGAGCTCAATCAACGCCCGCGCAAAATCCTGCGGTTCGTCGGCTACGAGAACGTGTTCGTGGTCGACGAGGTTCATTCCCTCCACAGCGATTGAGGTCGCCACAACTGGCACACCGAAGGCCATGCTTTGATTGATCTTGCCTTTGATGCCCGCTCCAAAACGCAAAGGAGCCACAGAGAGCCGCACGCTGTCGAAAAACGAGCGCACATTCCGTTGCAATCCGGCCACAATGATCCTGTCGCTCTCCAGCGCGACGATTTCAGGGGGCGTCTTGTCACCGATGATATAGAATTTTGTATCGGGCAGACGGTCGCGAACGAGCGGGTAAATCTCCTCCACGAAAAACAGCACCGCATCGATGTTGGGCCTGTGCTGAAAGCCGCCGATGAAAAGCCAGTCCCGCCGAAGTGCAAACGGCGTGACTGGCCCGGTAACGTCGACAATGTTCGAAACCAATTGAATAGACTTGTTAGGCCAATTCTCCTGGAGCATTTGTTGTTCGATGGGGCTTACTACCCACGTTTCATCTGCCTCCTTTATTAAATAATCTTCCAGCAGCTGTCTCTCTTCTGCTTTCCGACGCACATCGGGATCTTGAGTGAGTTGCGCTTCCCGTTGTTCGCGCAGGTAATGCAAATCAACGGTATCAAAAATGATCCGGCTCTGTGGCGCGTGCAGACGAACATCTGCAATGTGCTTGCGCGCAAAATCGCACCGGCTTAGCACCACGACATCAAATATAGGACCGTGCGAAATCAGATAATCGCGCACTCTTTTCACATATGGATAATGAACAACTTGAATCCCGCGCTTCTGCAGCTCACAGGTGTAAGGCGGCATGTCTGCCAAATTATCAGGGAGGAAAGTGACGCGATGACCAAGCCGGTGAAGAATTTTAAGGATCTGGAATATCCGCAGCGATCCCGAGTCGCGGTCGGGCATCGGCAGATGATGGTCGATCACTAGAATATTCTTGCCAGACGCAGTTCTGGGCCGCTGCAGAAACGTGACATCCCCGTTGGCTGGTCTCTTCGCCAGTTCATCACTCCACACCTCTGCGAAAGTTGAGCGGTTAATCTCCTGATGCTTCTTCGCGCCGGTCGAGATATCGGTGCCGCCAGTTGCTCCCTCGTAATGGATCACCTCGCTGAGCGGTTGATACAGAACTCTGTAACCAGCCTGGCGAACCTTAAATGCCAGGTCAGTGTCTTCATAGTAGCCGGGCGCATATCGTGAATCGAAGCCGCCGGCACTCTCAAACAGCGCCTTGGGAACCATCAACGCTGCCGCTGAGCAATAATCCACGTCGCGCAGGTAGTTGTATTCGGGTTTACCCGGATCATCAAACCTCCCGTAGTTCCATCCTGAAGCGTCTTTCCAGATTATGCCGCCTGCTTCCTGCAGGCGGCCATCCGGATAAAGGAGTTTCGAACCGACAATGCCCACTCGCAGCTCCTCCTTAAAAGTATCAAGCAAAGCAGTTAGCCAACCGGGCTTTACGAGTGTGTCGTTATTCAGGAAAATCAGGTATTTGCCGCGCGCCGTTTTTGCACCCGCGTTGCAGGAAGCGATGAAACCGGAATTGCTGTCGTTGCGTAGATACACAACTCCACGTATTTGCGCTATGACCTCTGAAGTACCATCGGTCGAACAGTCATCGACCACGATCACCTCGAAAGGGGGTTGTTCTTGCACAGCTTGCAACGAAGCGAGGCATGCCTGCGTGTATTCCAATTGGTTAAAAACCGGAATAATGATTGAGACATCGACTTCCTCGTGCTGAGGAAAACAAACCGACTTCAGCGGCAAGACGGGGCCAACGGGCGCGGCTAACACCTCTTCGCGGGGTACGCTTGCAGGTGCCTGACCGTGAGTTCCCGGCTGCCCATTCCTGGGAACCTTTGCGACCTGAGCGGCTTTGATTTCATCATCGATCTTTTTGATCTCAGGGTGCTCCTTGCGCCATTTGGAATAGGCGGCCACAATCTTTTCAAGATGTCCGTACCCTGCCGGCGCTTTTCTGTGGGTCAATTTTGCTTTTAGCGTCGCGCCGGGATTGGCCAGCTGCCACCGACGAGAAGTTCGCAGCTTGCGGGCGGCGTCGTCGGCGTCATCGAGGAGGCGCGAGAGTCGTCTGGTATTGTGCAGCTGTTTGCGCAACCGGTCCGTCAATTCCGCGATGTACTTCTCGTCTTCTGCCAGATTTACGCTTCTTTGGTGAAGCAGAGCGTTCATCTCCATGATCCGCTGGCGTAATTGCTCGATCTCCTTGTTGTATTGCGTGGTGAGTTCCTCCACGTGCGCCTTGTAGCCAGCTTCGGTTTCGGCCAGATGAGCGCTGATTTCTTCGATCTGCGCTTTGTACTGCTTTTCTGTTTTAGCCAGATGGGTGGTGAGTTCCTTGACCTGCGCTTTGTGGTCGGCTTCCGTTTTGCCCAGATGAGCGCTGATTTCTTCGATCTGCGCTTTGTACTGCTTTTCTGTTTTAGCCAGATGGGTAATGAGTTCCTTGACCTGCGCTTTGTGAGCGGATTCGGTTTTAGTCAGATGGGTCGTGAGCTCCTTCACTTGCGCTTTATGCAGCTCTTCGCTATGGGAAAGATGCGCGCTGAGTTTCTCCATTTCCGCTTTGTGCCGAGCTTCGGTTTGCGCAAGGAGCTCGCCATATAGATGCTCGATCTGCGCGAATCGGTCTGGAACGAAAGAATCGAGCCGGCTCACAGCGCCGGGAAGTAAGTCGGTCTCGTGTGACTTCGCGCGTCGGCGGGATTTTGCCACAGACGCCTTCCTTCTTCTTGGTGACGTTTCCGCAACCAAAGCGCGATAAAGCTCGATCACTTCTCCGGAGACCCCCGCATCAACCAGTTGGTCAATCGTGAAGTGCGTGTGGCGTCTTTTCGTTGCCACTAATTCTGCGGCGCTATGGATTTTCGCATCAGCCAATCCAATAAAATTCGCAATTCGGTGTAACTCTTTTTCGGCGTTTTCAAAGAACAGATCGTAATGAGTAAAAAGCCGATCACGCTTGCCTCCGGCTTCGATCAAGCGCCGGTTATAGATTTCCCAGAGTCGCAGACCAAATGCGTACGACGTTCCGTTGCGCTTTCGCATCGAGTAAGCGACTTCCAGGGGATTGCGCACGATGATCAGCGTTTTCAAACCTGGCAGGAGCTCTTCCCAGAACGGCAACGTCAGACTATTGCGGGGATCCTTCCACCCCCATATCTGCGCCGAATGAAAGCCCTCGATCAGGAGCCGCGCTTTCATACGCAACGGATCGAGCCGTTCATCGGATAAATTCTCGTTGGCCTTTGGTGGCAAATCCCACGCACCACCGAGCGCCTCGAGCAACTCATCGTTCAACGCGACAAAGCCCAGATGTTCCCAGAAGCCATCCGGGTTGTCCGCCTGTGGAGGCATCAATGCATCCTTCGGACCCAGGTAGAGCCCGCAGCCGTGCAGTAGTCGCGTCACCATCGACGTCCCTGAACGGTGCGCGCCGGCGATGCAGACCGCCCTCTGAGTTTCAGCATTACTTTTCACGCAAAGGCCTTATAGAACGACGACCCGCTGGGTGCGTCAAGGCGATTGCTGCCTCTGCGTCACCCCATTCAAAATGTAAATCGCGAAAGTGTCGTCCACAGCTACGTTTCACAGTGATGCAACGAAATGACGGCCGCGCGCCAGATGAGATCCGTCCGATCAATTTTGAGTTGAACGTGGCGCCACATGCAAGCGGTTCGGTTTTAGTTTCCATGGGCAAAACGCGCGTGATCTGCGCCGTCACGATCGAAGAAACTGTTCCGCGCTGGATGAAAGAACAGGGCGTGACCGGCGGCTGGCTCACTGCGGAATATTCGATGCTGCCGTACTCGACGCAGCCGCGCAAACCTCGCGACATCACCAAAGCCCGTGTCGATGGTCGCAGCGTCGAAATTCAACGGTTGATTGGCCGGGCATTGCGCGCGGTGATCGATTTGGAAAAACTCGGACCACGCACGATCTGGATGGATTGCGATGTCTTGCAAGCTGATGGGGGCACACGCACTACTGCAATCACCGGAGCAAGCCTGGCGTTGGCAATAGCCTGTCGAAAATTTGTGCGAGAAAAAAAATTCGCCGCGCCGCCAATGCGAAAATTGGTCGCGGCGGTGAGCGCCGGCATTCTGGATGGTCAGTCGATAGTGGATCTAAATTATGAAGAGGACAAGCTCGTCACTGTTGATTTCAATCTGGTCGCGACCGAGGACGGCGAATTCGTAGAAGTACAAAGCTCTGGTGAAGAAGCGACGTTTGCCGGATCACAACTCGATGAAATGCTGGCTCTCGGGCGCAAAGGTATCGCCGAGTCAATCGCGGCGCAGCGCGAGGTGCTCGCGCGATTGATGGTGACGCCATCTAGCAGCTAAATGCCTTACTGCACGGGTTCGCGGTTAATTGCTACAGGTAAACGGCCTTTTATTTCTGACCTGTCACCTGGGTCTTGGCGAGCATCTTGGTGTGTTCGGTTCCAGCGTAGAGACGAAACTCGTACGTTTTTCCCGCTTCGATCCATGGGGCTGTAGCAGATCCCGGTGTCCCACTGGCGAAAGCCGCTTCTGGCTCGCTATCCTTCGCGAGGTAAACTGTCCCCACGCTGCCGTCTCCCGTGTTCCAGGTTATGGTCGTAGTACCGGGCCCTTGACCCACAGGCACCGGATTGGGCGATGCTGTAATCGTTGCGGTGGACGCTCCAGGACTGGCAGTTGGCGCATTTGCTTCAGGGGCCTTTGAGGGATTGCACGCAACTAAAAAGAACAGCGGCACGACAATAGCAGTGGTTCGAATGAATCGTTTCATAAGACTAGTTGCTCGTGGAGTTTCTCGAACTGGCATCTTTGGTCAAATCCTTTCGATGACGCGCGTTTTCAGAGGTCCGGGATAAATCATTTGCCGCTCCACAAACAATAAGCTAAAGCCGAACGTCTACATGAAACGGGCGCTGATCACCGGCATTACGGGCCAGGACGGAAGTTATCTGGCGGATTTGCTGCTTGAGAAGGACTACGAAGTCCACGGAATCATTCGACGCGCGAGCACGTTTAACACTTCGCGCATTGATCATCTCTACGCCGATCCGCACGTGAACGGCGTCCGAATGTTTCTGCATTACGGAGACCTCAGCGATTCAGTGAATCTCGTGAAGCTTCTTTACGAATTGAAGCCAGACGAAATTTACCACCTGGGCGCGCAGAGCCATGTGCGCGTGAGCTTCGATATTCCTGAGTACACTTCAGACGTCACCGGCGTCGGCACGATTCGCATTCTGGAAGCAATCCGGGAAGCAGGATTGCGTTCGCGCTTTTATCAGGCCTCCAGCAGCGAAATGTTCGGCAAGGCACAGCAAATGCCGCAAACTGAGAAGACGCCATTCTGGCCGCGGAGTCCTTACGGCGTGGCAAAGGTTTTCTCATATTGGGCGACCGTTAACTATCGGGAGAGCTACGGCCTTTGCGCCAGCAATGGCATTTTGTTCAACCATGAAAGCCCGCGCCGCGGCGAAACTTTCGTTAGCCGCAAAATTTCGCGCGCCGTCGCTGCCATTAAGCAGGGCATGCAAAAGGAATTGTTCCTCGGCAACCTGGACGCAAAACGAGACTGGGGATATGCACCGGAGTACGTCGAAGGGATGTGGCGAATTGTGCAGCTCGGTGAAGGCGACGACTTCGTGCTGGCTACCGGCGAAACGCACACGGTGCGCGAGTTCGCCGAGGCGGCCTTCGCGCATGTTGATCTAGATTGGAAGCAGTTCGTAAAACACGACCCGCGCTACGAGCGCCCGGCCGAGGTCGACCTGCTGCTCGGTGATGCGTCGAAAGCGAAGAAGATTCTCGATTGGGAACCGAAAGTACGATTCGACGAGCTGGTACGCATTATGGTCGACGCGGACATGGATTTGCTCTCGCGCAACACAGTCAGAAAACACCTCGGCAAATTGCCGTGAAGTGACGATATCTGATTAACACCGTGGCTTCCGCCCGATTGCTGACCAAGGCAAATGCGTAACGAACCGTTTTAACGGTTTAGTCGATGCGGCAAGCGTAGCCTAGCGCATTACAAACGGCGCCGTGTTTTCCTCTCCCATTGAATGACCTGAAATCATTCCGGGAACTGCGCTGACGAGCGGCGCGTTCACGATCGTGACCGCCGCGCCAACTCCAACGATGTTGTACAATTGTATGATATCACTGGAGCGCATCCGGACGCATCCGTAACTCGCGGGCGAACCGATTTTCCATTCCTCGGGTGTGCCGTGGATGTAAATGTCCCTCCGGAGTGCGTTGGCATTTTGCGCTTCCAGTCCACGCAACCAGAGAATCCGCGTCACGATCGGATCACGACCGGGCGAATTGGCAAAGACGACTTCGCCGGTGCGCCGCCGACTCTTGAACACCGTGCCCGGTGGCGCATTGTCGCCAATTTTTTCCGCTATCTGCAAATTGCCGAGCGGCGTAAACCTGCTGCCTCGCCAATCACCAAGACCGAACTTGGAGGTGGAGACCGGATAAACGGACATAAGGTTGCCGCGATCGAGTAGCGCCAACTTTTGGTCGCGTGTGCTGATCACGATTTGGTGCCGCGTGTCTGGCGCCGCACAAGACGCAATGAATAAAGCGATGACTATTGCGATCCAGTGACAGGGACGAATTGTTCTGTCATTTAATTTGTGCCGCGTTCCTCCCGCGCCTGGCACCGGCGCCCTTTGATTCCCGATTCTCATGTGCGATTAAACTTGAAGAACTGCTCTGCGGTTGCGGTAGTTGCTTCAGCAATTTCTTCCAGGGGAACTCCTCGAGCTGCAGCGATCGCTTCGGCTACGATCCGCGTATGCGCAGGTTCGCAGCGTTTTCCGCGAAAAGGAGCGGGCGCCAAAAACGGGCAATCGGTTTCGACCATAAATTTCCAGAGCGGAATTTCTGCCGCGACCTGTCGCACGGCCAGGCCGTTTTTGAAAGTAACAATTCCCGTAAACGAAACGAGGTGGTCGAGATTGAGAACCTCATTCGCCTGATCGAGAGAGCCACCGAAGCAGTGAAAAACTCCGCGCACCTTGCCCGCATAAGGGCGCAGCACTTCCAGCGTGTCCTCCCACGCGTCGCGTTGATGAATCACTACGTTCAGCCCAAGCTCGATGGCCAGATCGAGCTGTTGCTGGAACAAACTCGCCTGTTTTGATTTGTGCGCGCCGTCGCGAATTTGCGCTTCGATTTCTTCATCGGTCTCACTTCGCAGAGCAGTCATCACCTGCACCTGGTCTTCCTTAGCCACCTTTTCACTCGCCAAGTGGTGATAATCCAGGCCGGTCTCGCCAATCGCCACGACGCGCGAGTTCTTCGCCAGGTCGCGTAATGGCGTAATCACATCCTCCTCCGCCTCCTCTGCGTGGCTGGGATGAACGCCAATCGCCGCGTAAACAGACGGATACTTTTCCGCGAGCTCGATCGCACGCCGGCTGCTCTCGATTGATGTGCCGATGGTGATGACGCGTTTCACGTCAGCCTCCTCAGCACGACGGAGCACGTCCTCGAGATCATTTGCGAAATCCGGAAAGTCGAGATGTGCGTGCGTGTCGATTAGCATCGGAGCATTCTAGGGGGTTTCCTTGAAACGCCAAATTCCACTGGCTGAGAGTCCGGATCGAAGCGACATAAGTTTTGATGCAAAAAATTACTCCATTCTTGTGGTTTGATGATCAGGCCGAGGAGGCCGCGAAGTTTTACACGACGCTCTTCAAAAATTCGAAGATCAGCAGAATTTTCCGCTACAACGAAGAAGCAGCGGAAAAAACCGGTCGTCCCGTGGGATCGGTGCTGACGATTGAATTCGAAATCGAAGGCCAGAAATTCGTTGCTCTTAACGGCGGCCCGCTTTTCAAATTCAATGAATCCGTCTCCTTCGTCATAAACTGCGAAACGCAGGAGGAAGTGAATTATTTCTGGGGGAAACTTAGCGCAGACGGTGGCGAAGAATCGGCGTGCGGCTGGCTCAAGGACAAATTTGGCTTGTCGTGGCAAGTCGTGCCGACCGTGTTGATCGACATGTTGCACGACAGCGATCAGGAGAAATCCGGACGCGTGATGCAAGCGATGCTTCAAATGAAGAAGATCGATATCAAGGCGCTGAAAGACGCTTATGAGCGGTGACTTGGTGCGAGCACAGGCTCGATTAGACGAGTAACCACGCGAAAAGAACGCGCGTATTAGAAGTTTCTCTTCCATTCGCGTCATTCGTGTGTTTCGTGACTGAAATTCACTATGAGTAAGATTCGAGTTTTAGTTGGAACAAGAAAGGGCGCATTCATCCTTACGTCGGATGGCGCGCGCAAACGATGGAAAGTTAGCGGCCCGCATTTCGCGGGCTGGGAAATTTATCATATGAAGGGTTCGGGCGTTGATCCTGACCGGATCTATGCGTCTCAGACAAGTGCCTGGTTTGGACAAATCATCCAGCGCTCAGACGACGGCGGCAAAACGTGGAATCCGCCCGGCACAAAGCCAGAAGAGTTAATGACGCCGGAAGGGATGCCCAAGGGCGAAAGCAATATGTTCGTCTACGATGCGTCGCCTGAAACGGGGAAACCACTCAGTACCCATCAGTGGTACGACGGCACGCAGCATCCTTGGGAATTCAAGCGCGTCTGGCATTTGGAACCATCGCTGCACGATCCCGACCACGTTTATGCGGGCGTGGAAGATGCTGCGTTATTCCAATCAAAAGACGGCGGCAAATCGTGGCATGAATTCGCTGGCCTGCGCGGCAGCGACACCGGTCCGAAATGGCAGCCGGGCGCAGGTGGGATGTGTTTGCACACCATTCTTCTCGATCCGAACAATCCGGAGCGAATTTCCGTCGCAATCTCGGCTGCCGGAGCGTTTCGCACCGACGATGGCGGAAAAACGTGGAAGCCGATCAATCGCGGGCTGCACTCGCAATACATTCCGGACCCGAACGCGGAAGTCGGTCACTGCGTACATCGGATCGCCATGCATCCGTCGCGCCCAAACACGTTATTCATGCAAAAGCATTGGGACGTGATGCGCAGCGATGACGCGGGCGGTTCGTGGCATGAGGTCAGTGGCAATTTGCCCAGCGATTTCGGATTTCCGATCGACGTTCATACGCATGAGCCGGAAACGATCTACGTCGTACCGATCAAGAGCGATTCGGAGCACTACCCGCCCAGCGGCAGATTGCGCGTGTATCGCAGCCGGACAGGTGGCAACGATTGGGAAGCCCTAACGAAAGGCCTGCCGCAACGGAATTGTTACGTGAACGTGTTACGCGACGCGATGTCGGTCGATTCGCTCGATCCTTGCGGCGTTTATTTCGGAACCACCGGCGGCCAAGTTTACGCCTCCGTGGATGCAGGCGATAAATGGAAACCGATTGTGCGTGATTTGCCTGCAGTGCTGTCGGTAGAGGCGCAAACATTGCCATGATTCGCGTTATTCTTCCGCCTAATCTGCGTACGTTGGCGCGCGCCGAGGGTGAAGTAAGACTTGAGCTCAACGGAACGGTAACTCAGCGCTCGCTGCTGGACGCGGTTGAAGCGAAATATCCGATGCTTCGCGGGACAATGCGTGATCATGTGGCGCAGGTTCGCCGGCCAATGGTCCGTTTTTTTGCGTGCGGCGAAGACTTGTCTCATGAATCACCCGATGCGCCGCTGCCTGACGCGATTGCCAATGGGGCGGAACCATTCCTGATCATCGGTGCAATTGCGGGTGGGTAGGTAATCCCCGTGATTTTGCAGAGCAGGTCCTGTTCGATGCGGCGCGCTGATCGCATCGCTTGATTGCATCGCTCACGCCTAACCGATATGCTCCGGCGCATGTCTGCAAAAGCGGATGCGATTCAGCAGGCGAAAAACACGCGGCAATCTGGAAGCGCGGTTCGCTCTGAATTTCCGCTGCTCATCGGGTTGGGAACGGTCGCGATCTTTCTCGTAGTCGGAAGCCGCTTGAACGAACTCACCACGCATGCACTACCGCTGCTTGGTCTCTTTGTCTGGCTTTTTGCCGTGATCCTTTGGTCGGCCTTGTGCGTAGTGCGGCATGCCGATTGTCTTGCGATCAAACTTGGCGAGCCCTACGGAACTTTGATCCTCACCCTCTCCGCGATCAGCATCGAGGTCGTAATGATTTCGACGGCGATGTTACACGGCGCGAACAATCCGACGCTCGGACGCGACGCAATCTTCGCGGTGATCATGATCGCGCTCAACGGCCTTGTGGGTCTGTCTTTAATGCTTGGCGGCCTGCGATATCGCGAACAGCATTACAACATCCAGGGCGTCAATGCCTACCTCAACGTGATCATGGCCCTGGCTGTGCTCGGTCTGGTGTTGCCAAATTTCACTACTTCGACCAGCGGTCCAACCTTTTCCACCGAACAAGAAATTTTTTTCGCATCGGTGTCGCTGTTGCTTTACGCGATCTTTCTGGTTATCCAGACGCTGCGACACCGGGGCTATTTCCTGGATGTAAAAGAAACCGCGACCAAGCATTCGCCGCATCATTTAGCTCGCGTGCGGTCAACGGGTTTTCATGCGCTGATGCTGCTTTTGTATCTGGCTGCCGTTATTTTCCTTGCGGAGAAATTCGCCGTTCCCTTGGACAACAGCATCGAGGAATTTCACATGCCACAGGCATTCGGCGGCGCAGTCATCGCTGCGCTGGTGCTCTCTCCGGAAGGACTGGGCGGAATCACCGCTAGTCTGCACAACCAACTACAGCGTTCGATAAACATTTTGTTCGGGTCAGTACTCGCCACGATCGGGCTGACGATTCCTGCTGTGCTGATGATCGGATTGCTGACGAAACGGCCGGTGGCCCTTGGTGTACAGGGTGGCAATCTACCTCTGCTGCTCTTAACCCTGGCTGTGTGTGTGGTTACGTTCACGAGCCGGAAAACCAACGTTTTGCAAGGGTGTATTCATTTGCTGCTCTTCGCCGTGTTCGTGCTTCTGATTTTTGCGCCTTAACGAGCCGTGGGGACCCGTGCCGATCCTTACGCCGGTCTGTGCATCACGACAGCGTCGGGCCGTTGTTCAACGACCTTGAATCCAAATCGCTCGTAGAGACGCAACACCGGTTTGCCAGCCACGAAGCTGACGGAGATCTTCGAGTGATCGGGATTTGCGCGGACCAATTGCGTCAGCAGAGCCGTTCCGATGCCATGCCTGCGGTGCTCCGGTTTCACCGCTAGTGCAAGCTCCGGCGACGCGTCAGATTTGTCGGTCGGTCGTCGGAGCCAGGCTGCGCCCAGCAAAGCCCGATTTTTTTTGTCATGCGCAACAAATCCAGTATCGCCGACGCGGCCCCAGCCTTCCACGTAACGGGAAATCTCTGGGCGGCGTACGACATCGCGAGAGGGCAGTTTGTTTTTTCCAGCGGAGGACAAGCCGTAATACAACATCTCCCAAAGAATGGGTTCATCCTGGCGTGTAAGCGGGCGAATCTCGTAATCCATCGAAGCGGAAAGGCGCGTTTACTATAGCCAATGCGCGCAAACACGAAACTACAGAACGTTCACGAGTTTGACGCAATCATCCCCATCCGCGATAAGTCTCACTGGACGAGCACGATGTGACGCGAATTTCTTCCTGCGAAGGATCTGAAAAATCGGAGTTGACGTGCATACATCCCCTGCTATTCTATTTATCCCGCGCGAAGCGGGACTCCTTCACTTTGGAGTGCGTTCTACGTACATTTTGGGACTGCAAATTGGCTCAATTTTGTCCCGCTTAACCGCCGTAGCTTTTAGCAAAAGCGGTCCATAGCGATCAAAATTGAGTTTTTTTGTCGCCTCGAATGTACAGAACGGCTGGTTCTTTGACATCTACATACAGGGTAGTAAGAAAATACAACTTTAAGAGCTGAGTCTGAAATCAAGTGCTCCGATGCGAATCGGAGCCGAGAGTTTCAGTTATCACAATTTGGCTCGGCACCTGCCGAGCCTACAGATTGATCAAGCTACAAAGAGCGCATCATGGATGCCTTGGTGCCAATAGGCGATGAAGGACGTGGTAAGCTGCGATAAGCTACGGACAGCGGCAAACACGCTTTGACCCGTAGATTTCCGAATGGGGTAACCTGAGCAAGATAACACTTGCTCGAGTTCCTGTGAATCCATAGCAGGAACATCGCGACACCCGGCGAAGTGAAACATCTCAGTAACCGGAGGAAGAGAAAGCGAATGCGATTCCGTCAGTAGTGGCGAGCGAAAGCGGAACAGGCTAAACCCAGCTACTTCATGTGCTTTGAACCCACTGATTCGATTAGAACGCCGCAGGCGTTCAAATCGCTCCTTTCGAGGAGTGGCAATCGAAACAATAGGGCAGAGCATAAGAAGTAGCTGGGGGTTGTAGGAGCCCGACGTGGTAGTGCAAAGGTTAGGTGAAGCTTCTGGAAAGCTGCGCCATAGAGGGTGAAAGGCCCGTAACCGAAAACCCGAGCACGCCTAGGGATTTCCTGAGTAATACGATGCACGTGAAACT
>WNGA01002921.1_pt1 | contig 25867 bp, 21 predicted proteins | sample 5400061 | NCBI WGS metagenome assembly WNGA01 (sample SAMN13153366, study PRJNA577476) | soil metagenome | isolation source: 100 cm soil or saprolite under grassland replicate 2 | place: USA:California | collected 2016-06-15 | reverse complement strand
GGGTCCGGTCACAACCGATCTGCTGGGCTGAGCCGCCGAGCCGCCGCGAGCGCCCGCTCGGTCGCCGCCGACGCCGCGTAGCGCTGGAGCATGGCACGGCTTCGCCAACCCGCAATCCGCATGAGGTCGGTCTCCTGCATGCCGGAGCTGAGGGCCATGTGGGCGTAGCTGTGACGCAACTGGTGGGGATGGACGCGGTTGCCGAGCCCGGCCGCCCGGCCGCGGTCGGTGACCATCTGCGCGATCCCCGAGTCGGTCAGCCGGCCCTTCAGCCCGAGCCAGAGCCATGGCTGGCCGGCGGCGACGTGGCCGTCGCGAAGGCGAAGATAGCGGTCGAGCGACTTGACGGTCTTCGTCCCGACCGATAGCAGCCGCTCGCGGCGGCCCTTGCCCAGCACCCGGACGAGTCCCGCGTCGAGGTCGACGTCGTTCGTGTCGGGCTCGCTCGGCGTCCACCGTAGGTTCGCCACCTCTCCCCGGCGTGCACCGGTGTCGATAAACAGTCGGAGGATCGCGGCATCGCGCCGGCCGGCGAAGTTCCGATCCGCGTCGACGACCCGCAGGAGCGCCCGAAGCTCGGGCTCGCGCAGGACGGCCGGCGGCTGCTCGGGCACCTTCGGCGGCCGCATCCGAGCCATCGGGGAGGCCTCGACGAGCTCTTCTTCGGCTGCCCACCTGAAGAACGCCTGGAGTCCCGCATAGCGGTTGTGGGCCGTCGCCGGCGAGTGGCGGCCGAGGAGATCCTCGATGAACGCCTCGAGGTCCTCGCGCCGCAGGCCGTCGAGCGTACCCGGGCGCCCGGTCGCGGCGAGGAACCGGGCGAACTGGCCGGTCGCCTCGAGGTAGGTCCGGACCGTCTTCGGACTGAGGTTGGCGGCGCGGAGGTGGCGAGCGAACGAGGCGATGTCGCGCTCGAGGGGGCGTGCGCTATCATGCGGGGCGCTGGTCAGGGTTTTGGCCACAGGTGATAACTCGCAGAGCGGTGGACTGGATTTCGGGCACAGTTATAGTCTGTGAGAGCATAGTGGTCAAGACCGAAACGCAGTTAGAAGCTCTGATCAAGCACAAAACCGTGGGGCTATAGCTCAGCTGGAAGAGCGTCTGAATGGCATTCAGAAGGTCCGGGGTTCGAGTCCCCGTAGCTCCACCAACCCCCCACCGGGTCCGGCGGGGGGTTCACCGTCAACAGGGCACGATTCCGCAATGACGACGCAGAAGACTCGCAGCAGAACGAAGGTCAACGCCCAGGCGAACGCGAGGACGCCCGCGAAGGCCGGTGCGCGGGCGCGCGTGGAGCGCTACGAGCCGACCAAGATCGAGCCGCGCTGGCAGGCGCGCTGGGCCGAGCTGGGCATGCATACGACGGACCTGCACGACACGAGCCGCCGCAAGTTCTACCTGCTGACGATGTACCCGTACCCTTCGGGCGACCTGCACACCGGCCACTGGTACATCGTCACCCCGACCGACGCAATCGGCCGCTTCCGTCGGATGCACGGCGACAACGTCTTCCTGCCGATCGGCTTCGACGCCTTCGGGCTGCCGGCCGAGAACGCCGCGATCAAGGGCGGATTCAACCCGCGCGAATGGACGATGCGCAACATCGAGGATATGCGCCGCCAGTTTCGGAGCATGGGCGCCACTCTCGACTGGGACGCCGAGGTTGTGACCTCCGACCCGTCGTACTACCGCTGGAACCAGTGGTTCTTTCTGCGCTTCCTGGAGGCCGGGCTGGCGTACCGCGCGAAGTCAGCGGTCGACTGGTGCCCCAACGACGGCACGCTGGCCCGCGAGCAGGTTGAGGGCGCCGACCGGCACTGCTGGCGGTGCGGCGCGAAGGTCGAGAAGCGCGACCTGGACCAGTGGTACCTGCGGGTCACGAAGTACGCCGACGAGCTGCTCGACTTCTCTGAGATCAAGTTCCCCGACCCGGTCCGGATCATGCAGACGAACTGGATCGGGCGGTCGGAGGGCGGCGAGGTCGTGTTCGAGTCGGCGCCGGCCGAGCATCACCGAGGCGGCGCGGAGATCCGCGTGTTCACCACCCGGCCGGACACGCTGTTCGGCGCCACCTTCGTCGTCCTCGCACCCGAGCACCCGCTGGTCGCCGAGCTGACCGCGCCGGACCGGAAGGAGGAGGTCGAGGCGTACGTCGCTCGGGCCGCGGAACAAACCGAGATCGAGCGCCTGTCGGCCGATCGGGAGAAAACGGGCGTCCCGATCGGCGCGAACGCGGTCAACCCGGTGAACGGCGAGCTCGTGCCGATCTTCGTCGCCGACTACGTGCTGGCGACCTACGGCACCGGCGCGATCATGGCCGTGCCGGCGCACGACGAGCGCGACTTCGCATTCGCGAAGAAGTTCGGGCTGCCGATCCGGCGGGTCGTCGCCCGACCGGGCACCGAGGCCGACGACGTCACGGAGGCCTACATCGCCCATGCCGATGACGAGGTGCTCGTCAACAGCGGTGAGTTCAGCGGCCTGCCGGCCGACGAAGGCGGGCGCCGGATCGTCGCCTGGCTCGAGGAGCGGGGCAAGGGCAAGCCTGCGGTCACGTACCGGCTGCGCGACTGGCTCATCAGCCGCCAGCGCTACTGGGGCACCCCGATCCCGGTGATCCATTGCGACGAGTGCGGGATCGTCCCAGTCCCCGACGAGGACCTGCCGGTGCTGCTCCCCGATACGGTCGACTACGCGGGTGTTGGCGTGAACCCGCTGACCCGCGACGAGAAGTTCCTTAACGTGACGTGCCCGTCGTGCGGCGGCGCCGCGCAGCGCGAGACCGACACGATGGACACGTTCGTCGATTCGTCGTGGTACTGGTATCGCTACCTGTCGCCCGACAAGACCGACGGGCCGATCCAGCGCGACATGGTCGATGACTGGACTCCCGTCGAGCTGTACACCGGCGGCGCCGAGCACGCGGTCCTCCACCACCTCTACGGCCGCGAGTTCACCAAGATGATGCGGGACCTTGGGCTCATCGACCAGAACGAGCCGTGGAAGCGCGTGTTCAACCAGGGCCAGATCCTGGGCGCCGACGGCGAGCGCATGAGCAAGTCGCGCGGCAACGTCCAGGATCCCGACGAGCTGGTCCGGCGCTACGGCGCCGACGCCGTCCGGCTGTTCCTGATGTTCATGGGCCCCTGGGACCAGGGCGGGCCGTGGAGCCCGACGGGCATCGGCGGCGTGCATCGATTCCTGAACCGGGTGTGGGCGCTGGTCCTGGATCCGGCAGGCAGCGAGTCGGGCGATCGCGGAGCGGGACAGCTGCCGGCGGGCGAGGATCGGAGGGCGGCCGACCGGGCCATCCGGATGGCCGCCCATCGGGCGCTGCGAGCGGTCACCGCCGACTACGAGGACTTCAAGTTCAACACGATGGTCGCTCACCTGATGGAGCTGTCGAACACCCTGGCCCGCTATCGCGGCAGCGCCGTGGCCGGCGGCCCCGCCTGGGATGAGGCGGTCGAGCTCCTGCTGCTCATGCTGGCACCGGCCGCGCCACACATCGCCGAGGAGCTGTGGGCGCGACGGGCAGCGGCCGCCGGTCGCGACTGGTCGTCCATCCACACCCAGCGCTGGCCGATGGTCGACGAGTCGGTTGTGGTGGAGGAGACGCGCGAGATCCCGATCCAGGTCAACGGCAAGGTCCGCGACCGGGTGGTCGTGCCAAGCGGAATCAGCGAGCTCGAGCTGGAGCAGATCGCGCTGGCCCGGGACAAGATCCAGGGCATGCTCGACGGCCGGACCCCCGAGCGCGTCATTCACGCCGGCGGACGGCTGGTCAATATCGTCGTTCGCTAGCGCGAGACAGGCGGCGGACCGCCGGAGTCTAGGGCCGGCAGGCAGCCGGCAGGTACGTGTACACGACGTAGAACGTGGCGGCCGCCAGCCCGGCAGAGTAGACCAGGCCCACCAGGCGCCACAGGACCCTCTCCGCCCCAAGCGCGAAGTAGGCGCCCGCAAGCGCGGCGATCACGGCCGGGCTGCCGGCGAAGATCACCCAGCGGGGAATCGGCTCGGGTTGAGCGCCCGCGGGCGGGATGGGCGGAACGCAGCTCAGGGACCCATCGGGTCCGGCGAGGTAGATGACGGCCGCGCCGGCCGCCGCGGCCAGCGCCGCGGACACGGCGACCGCGATCAGCAGCCTCACCACGATTCGAACCAGCCGGCGCAGTCGCCGCATGATCATCGCCTCCCTCACCGACGAATGACGAGCGCGAGCATACGCCGCGACGTCGTGCGATTTTCGTCGACTGCCGCGGTCGACATGTGCTCTGTCACGGCGGGCCGGGCCTGTGTCACGCTGCTGCCGCCGCTACCGCCACGGACACCCCGACGCGGCAGTATGCGTGCCCTTCCTGCATGCAGGCGTCCTCGGTCACTTCCAGCTCGTCGCCGAAGTAATCGCCGATGCCGCGGAGCATGCCCTTGCCAACGTTGCACAGCTTGCGCGGCGATTCATATCGAACGAGGATCCGATCGGGACTGGCGCGCTCGACAGATAGTTCCGGCGGACCGACGGCGAGCCCGTTGAGACGCTTCACCCGGTCGATCATCTCCTGGGCGTGCTCGATGACCTCGAGGCTTCGCCAATCCGGCCGGAGCAGGCCGCGGTACAGAGACAGCAGGTCGGCCACGATGAACCGCCCGTAGTTCTCGAGGATCTGGGTCGCCGCCGCGCCGTTGATGGCCGATGCGGCCGCGACCAGGGCGGCCGCCTCCTTGTCGGGATATTGCTGGATGGGCACGTACGCCCGGCTCTCGAGGCCGGCTCGTGCACGAATGACGTCCCAGGCCTCGGTGCCGCGGGTCGCCTTGATGTACTTCTTGAACTCGGTCAGAAAGATGCCATGCATCGCTCGGTTCCTCAGGCGGTCAACCGGAAGACGCTCACGGAATCGCCGAGGCGCTCGGCCCGAGTGACCAGAATGCCCATCTCGTCGGCCGAATCGGACGCTCCCTGGGCGTTCTGGTTGGTCACCACAGAGATCTCGCCGATCGACTCGGCAAGGTTGGCGGCCTGGAGAGACTGCTGCGCGGCCGCCTCCGAGATGGACTCGACGAGCCCGGCCAGCTCGCCCGAGATCGACTCGATCTCGTGGAGCTTCCGGCCCGCCTGGTCGGCCAGGCCGGAGCCCTCGACCACCTCGCGGGTCACGTCGTCCAGGCTGACGACCGCCTCGTGCGTCTCGCTCTGCACCGTCTTGACGAGCAGCGCGATGCGTCGCGTCGCGTCGGCCGATCGCTCGGCCAGCCGCTGGATTTCCTCGGCGACCACGGTGAAGCCTCGGCCGGCGTCGCCGGCCGAGGCGGCCTGGATCGACGCGTTGAGGGCCAGGATGGAGGTTCGGTCGGCGATCTCGTCGATGAGCGTGACGGCCTCGCCGATCTCCTGGGACCGCTCGCCCAGCCGCTTCGTCCGCTGGCCGGTTTCCTGGACCCGATCGCGGATCCGGCCCATGCCCTCGATCGTGGCGGCCACCGCACGGGCGCCCTCCACGGCCGCGGCCAGCGAACGCTGGGCCACCGACGCCGACGAGGTGGCGTTGTCGGAAACCTGCTCGACGGAGGCGGCAAGCTGGCCGACGGTGCTCAGGGTGGTGCCGATCTGCTCGGCCTGGGTGGCGCCCATCTCGGCCAGGCGGCCGGATGCGGCCTGCAGCTCCTTCGCGGACGCGGTCACCTGGCCGGTCGTCTCCTGGACGTTGTGGACCAGGTCCCGAAGCTGGCTGATCGTGTAGTTGAACGCGTCCGCGATGGCGCCCGTGACGTCCGTCGTGACCTCGGCCTGGACCGTCAGGTCGCCATCCGCGGCGCCGCTCACCTCTTCGAGCAGCTTCACGATCGACGCCTGCATGCGGTCGTTCTCTGCCCGCGACAGGTCGGCCTGGGCCGCGCTCGCCCGGCTCGCGGAGGCGAGGCGGTTGTTCGAGCGGGAAAGCCTCGCCGCGAACAGGAGGATGACCACCAGGAGCAGGACGGCCAGCGGGCCGACGGTGACGAGAAGCGTCTGGTGCGACTGCTCGACGGCCGCGTACAGCTCATCGGCCGGGCTGACCGAGACGACGAGCCGATCGCCGCCCATCTCCTGAAAGGATGCCCGCCAGGTTCGGCCGCCGTCCTGATAGGTCGTGGGGGCGACGTTGCCGTTGACCACATTGGCGATCATCTGCTTCCACGACGGCGACCCCTTGGCATCGGCCATCGGCAGGCCCGATGCCACGCCGGCCGGGATACCGGCGGCCTGTCGGTAGGCATCGATCGACGGGTGCTGGAGAAGGTGTCCGTCGCCCGAAAGGACGAATGCGTAGCCGCTGCCGCCAAACGGCCGCGAGTTGAGCTCGTCCTCGAACCAGGCGATCGGGATCTCGAAACGGATGATGCCGGCCACTCGGTTGCTGCCCACGACGATGGGCGAATCGAGGCCGATGACCCAGCGCTTGGATGACTTCGACACGAAGGGGTCTGTGACACGGACCTGGTGGCGGCCGAGGGCGACCGTTGCGCGGAAGTCGGCGTCGCGGGCGTTGCTGGACAGCTCCTCTGGCTTGAGCAGCCGGCCATAGGCCTCGCAGGCGACCTCGACGCCAGCTGCCGTGACGACGCACGCCCCGTCGAGTCCGTCGCGCTGGGCCAGATAGGTAATGAGGTCCTCGACCTGCTTGCGCTGTGCGACCAGGTTGGGATTGGCCGCCGGGTTGACCGCCAGGCCGACTGCCGGCTGCAGGAGGAAGGCGCCCAGAGTCTGATCTTCGGTTGCCAGACGCAGATCGTCCTGGGTCTTGGCGATGCGCGCATCGATGGCGCGGGCCAGGGTCGTGGCGTGATTGTCCAGGCGCTTGTTCGCCTCCGCCCTCGTGCCCTGGTCGACCTGCACCACGGCGGTCGATCCGGCGACGGCGGCGATGGCCAGCGTCGCCACGAGGACCAGGACCACGGTGGCCCACAGGGAGCCGATCAGAACCGACACGATTCGCGGCACGCGCATCGCAGGCGCGCGACCCCCTGCCGTACGCGGCATCGATGGCGAGCCCGGGGGCGAGCCATTCGGCTTGGCGATTCTCGGGCGACGAAGCTTGAACATCCGTTGGTCCCTCAGCTGTGGTAATCGATGTCTCGTGGTGGTTGCTGGTTGGCGGTGATGAGTTGGTGGCGTTGAGTTGGTCGTCTGGCGGTCAGGGTCGGTGATGAAAGGTGGGCGGTCCGTCGGTCTTGCCGGCCTGCTCAGGTCGGCAGTGGCAGCGCCGGCCGGTGCGTCTCGTGGCCGGTGGACCGGCTGGCCGGCGCGACTCGCCCGGCCAGCCGTCCGACGAGGTCGACGAGGTCGGATTCCTGGAACGGCTTCACGAGGTAGTCGTCCACACCCAGATCGATCGCGCGGGCTCGGTGCTTTTCGCCCGATCGCGAGGTGATGAGCACGATCGGCGTCTCGGCCAGGAGCGGATCGGCCCGAACGGCGCTTGTCAGCTCAAAGCCGTCCATCCGCGGCATCTCGATGTCGGACAGGATCACGTGGGGGCGCGGTGCATCGGCCGTCAACAGGTCCAGTGCCTCCATCCCGTCGCGGGCCTGGACGGTCGCCCAGCCCGCGCGGGCAGCCAGGGAGGCGAGCACGTGGCGGACGCTGACCGAATCGTCCACGATCAGGACACGCAGCTGATCGCCGGCGCGAGGTGCCGGGGCGGGGCGTTCCAGGCGCCGTGTGCTGCCCGCATGGGCGGCCTCCAGCAGGGTCTCCGCGTCGAGGATGAGGACGACCCGTCCGTTGGCGAGGACCGTGGCCCCGGCCAGGCCGGGCACGCCCGACAGGCCGCGGCCCAGCAGCCGCACGACCACTTCGCGCGTGTCGAGCAGCTCGTCGACGAGCAGCGCGACGCCCCGACCGCCCTTGAGCAGGAGGGCGCCGCCCAGTGCCGTCGGCGCGGCGGGTGCGTGACCCCCGACGGCGTCGGCGAGCCAGACCGCGTCACGCCGCGCCTCACCGTCATCCGATCGGAGCGCCAGGGTCCGCCCGCTGCCCTCCAGATCGTCCGCGCCGACCCGGATGACCTGGTCGATCGCGGTGACGGGGACCGCGAATGTTTCGTCGCCCGACCGGACCATGACGACGCGTGACAGCGCCAGGGTGAGAGGCAGCCTGATCGCGAAGGTGGTCCCCGACCCGGCTTCCGTGCGTACCTCGATGGTCCCATTGAGCTCGCGAACGGCGGCCCGCACGGCATCCAGGCCGACGCCACGACCGGAGACCTCGGTCACCTCGGCCCGCGTGCTGAACCCGGACTCGAAGATGAGGGCCTCCAGCTCGTCACTGGTGGCCGCGGCGGAGCGGCTCCGCGACAGGCGGCCGGAGCGGCGGGCCCGGGCCCGGATGGCCTCGTGGTCCAGGCCGGCCCCATCATCGATCACCTCAACGAGCGCCTGGCTGCCCTCGTAGCGAGCGGCGATGCGCACGACGGCGCGCGGCAGCTTGCCGGCCGCGGCCCTTGCCGCCGGGGGCTCCACGCCATGGTCGATGGCGTTGCGCAGCAGGTGGAGGAGTGGGTCGGCAAGACGGTCGAGGAGCGGCTTGTCGATCGCCACGTCGCCGCCCTCCAGCACGAAGATTGCGCTCTTGCCTGCCTGCTCCGCGGTGACTCGTACGATCCGGTCCAGCCGGGTCGACAGCGTCGAGAGCGGCACCATTCGCAGGCGCATCAGCCGATCCTGGAGATCCTGGGTCGAGCGCCGAAGGCGGGTCGACTCACGTTCGGTGGCGCCGAGGGTCTCGCGGAGCTGGCGCTGACCTTCGACGAGGTCGGCGGCAGCCTCCGTCAGCTGTCGCGACAGGACGTGCCACTCCGTGTAGCGATCGAATTCGAGCTCGTCGAAGCCGTGCGGGAGGGTCGCGTCGGCCGCGGCCGGCTGCGTCTGCGCGCTCGCTCGGGCGGCCAGGGGTCCCCCGCCGGCGAGCGACTCGGCCTCGAATCGCATCCACGTTCGCGACAGGCGGTCGAGGCTGGCATCCAGCTGGGCGACCTGGCGGCCGAGCTCGGCGACCTGCTGCTCGAATGCCGACCGGCTGATGATGACCTCGCCCTGCAACCCGATGATCTCGTCCAGGCGGCTCACCGGCACGCGCACGGACTGGGCGCCAGCCCGCCTCTCGCCGCCGGATCGCCGGTCAGCGCCAGCCGCTCGCCGCTTCTCCGTGTGGGGCGCCGGGTGCGCGGGCCTTCGCCGTGCCGGTGCCGATCGGGGAGAGACCGGGGTCGCCGGGATCTGCGCTCGGCCGAGCATGGCGTCGAATCGGGCGGCGAGGTCGGCCGGCAGCGCGGTGGCCGGAGCATCTTCCCCAAGGACCACCGCATGCAGGCGGTCGGTCGCGGCCAGCAGGAGCAAGGGAACGTCAGGCGTCGCCGGGATCCGGCCCTCGGCGATGGCGCCCAGCAGGTCTTCCATCCGGTGGGCGAGCGCGCTGATCGCTCGCAGCCCGACCATCGCCGCGGCGCCCTTGAGCGTGTGGGCGCTGCGCCGCACGTCGGCAAGCGCCTCCTCATCATCGGCAGTCTCGACGAGTCGCGACAACGCCGCGGACATGACGGCGAGGTGATCCTGGGCCTCGCTGCCAAAGACCTCCAGCAGCTCGGCGGAGATGGCCGCTCCGTCCTCGCCCTCGTCCTCGGCCCAACCAGGGGCGACGTTCGTGAGCTCGGCGGCCGCCGCTTCCGACGCCGGAACCGTGGAGTACCCGGCCAGCAGGCCCGCCTCCACCACTTCGAGGCGCTCGGACAGTCGCTCGGCTTCGGCGGGCGTGATCGGCTGTCCGGCGTAGGCTCGGCGATCCAGCTCGTCCTCGATCAGGCGAGCCACGTCGCTGAGCGCGTGCTCGCCGACCGCGGCCGCGCTCGTCCGGATGTTGTGGACGAGGCGATACGCTTCCTGCAGGGCGGCCTGGGCAGACTCGGGCACGCAGGCGCCGGCAATCGCCGCCCGAATGAGGGGAACCGCCTCGGCGGCTTCCTCGAGGAAGGCGGGCATCAGTGTCTGCTCCATCGCGCGATCCGCCTCGGCCATCAGGCGCCTGCCTGACCGACGGGATCCGGCCAAGCCGCGGCCAGGAGGAGTTCCACGTCCACCGCGACGACTGTGGCGCTCGCCTCGGGCCGGTAGGCGCCGCGAGCGATCTGGCCGAGCGAGCCATCCAGCGGCTCATCCTCGAACTGGTGGTGCGGGTAGCGTTCGATCCTGCCCAGCCGCTCGACGAGCAGGCCGGCCGCCATGTCGCCATCGTCGGTGCGGATGACCACGACGTGTCCGCCGGGCACGTCGGATGGCTGGCCGAGCAGCGCGGGCATGTCGATCAGCGAGATGACGTCCTCACGCCAGCCGATCACACCGACGATCCAGCCGGGCGCATTGGGGACGCGGGTCACATGGCCAACTTCGCCCACCTGGGCAACGTTCTTGAGCGGAACGGCGAACCGCCCACCGGCGACCGAGAACACGACACACTCGTCGCCGGGCTCGGTCGCGGCTGCCGCTCGGCCGAGCTGGTCCAGCTCCCAGGCCGGGGCCGGCAGCGCGTCGGCGTTTCGCCATGCCGGCCCCGAGTCGGCTTCGCCCAACGGCAGGGACGCCAGTCCGCTGAGATCGGGCAGCCGGGGGTCCGTCTGGTGCGCGGCCTCGGGCTCCGGCAGGCTGCGCAGGTCCGGCAGCTCCAGTCCTGCCGCGGTGAGGCCGCTCAGGTCGGGCAGTCCGGGCTCGGGTTGATCGCGCAGGGCGGCGAGATCGGGCAGTCCGGGTTCGGCGTCAGGCCCGGCGACGGCGTCGGCGGGCGCCGTGATGGCCTTGCCACCGGCTGTCGCCTCGGGCAGCTTCATGTCGTCGGGACGCTGGCCGAGCAGTGACCCGACGTCGGGCATCCCCTTGCCCAGGACGAGCGCCGGATCGGCGCTGACGTCGGGATGCGGACCGAGCCGGGCGAGGGCGGCCAGGTCCGGCAGCTCCGTGCCGGACTTTGAGGCCGTGGCGTCGCGTGACTCGACGCCGGAGGCGAGGACCGTCGAGTCCGAGGCGGGATCCGTCGACCGGTGCTCTCGCCGGCGTCGACCCGTCCTGTGCTCGTGCGCTCGGTCCTTGGCCATGTGGCTCAGAGCTGGCGATCGACGGCTGCGAGCAGTTGCTCGCTGGTGAAGGGCTTGGTCACGTACTCGTCGGCACCCTGGCGCATGCCCCAGAAGCGGTCGCTGGCCTGGTCCTTGCCGCTGACCAGGATGACCTTGGACTCACGCGTCGCGACGTCGGTCTTGAGCTGGCGACAGACCTGGAAGCCGCTCTTGCCCGGCAGCACGATGTCCAGCACCACGAGACGCGGGCGCTCCACCGATGCCTTGGCCACCGCCTCGTCGCCGTCGACTGCCGTGAGGACCCGATAGCCGCGATGCGTCAGCAGGGAGACGATCAGGCTGAGGTCCGTCGGGCTGTCGTCGACGACGAGAATCGAGTTGGTGGTCATTGCCTGCTCCTCGGATGGACGTACGAATGGCGGTGGGGCAGCTGTCCTCCCGGGCGGGGACGCCAGGCCCAGCCGGCCAGCCTGAGGGCGCCTGTCACCGTGCCGCTCCGCAGTGCTGCGCGACGGTGTCCAGGAGGACCCTGGAAGCGAATGGCTTGGTGATGTAGTCGGTGCAGCCGGCCATGCGCCCGCGGACCTTGTCGAAGAACCCGTCCTTGCCCGACAGCATCACGACCGGGATGGCCTTGGTCCGCTCGTTGGCTCGCACCCTGCGACACAGCTTGTAGCCATCCATGCCGGGCATCGTGATGTCCAGCAGGATGAGATCGGGCTGGGACTCCTCGAGCTTTCGCAACGCGTCCAGGCCGTCGACGGCGGTCACGACGTGGTAACCCTCGGCCTCGAGGCCGATCGAAACTGCCTTCCGGATCGTTGGGCTGTCGTCGATCACCATGACCAGGGGCTGGCCACCGGCTCGCGCCACGCCATCGGCCGGCGGCCGGAGCGTCCAGGCGGCGCCGGTCGTCTCGGGCGTGAAGGGCGACGGCACGGATGACGGCATGGGCGACGGCGGCGGCGACGGGATGGTCGGCGCCTCGACCAGGCGATCGAAGCTTGCGTGCGGAACGACGATCGGGCGCGGCTTCTCGACCATGGGGCTGGGGGCGCTGCGCGCGGTCACGGGTGGCGGAGGATCGACCGGCGCCGGCTGGGCGGGTGGCAGGGACCGCTCGGCCGGCCATTCCTGGGTTGCCGATGCGTCGGCTGGCCGCCTGACCGCCTGCTGAGCCACGACGATGGTCGTGGGGTGCCGCGGCGTAACCAGATCGATCTCGGGCCACTCGATCGAGGAACGGTCCAGGGCCGGCCTGGCGGCGGAGCGGCTGGATGAGGCGGCTCGCTCGGCGCGAGGCGCGGCCGGCTCGGCGGCCGCGGATGGCTTGGCTCGTTTCGCGGGCGGCTCAGGGACCGAGGCCGTTGGCGCCTCGGTGACGGTGGGCGTCGGCGGCTCGGCGACGGTGGCCATCGGCGGCTCGGCGGCCGTGGATGGCTGGATCGGCTCGGCCGTGACCCGGTGGATGGCAGGCCCCGCGGGTGCCTCGGGGACGAGCTCGACCGTGGCCGATTCACGGGCCTCGGCCGCCGCCAGCATCTCGGCCTCGCGCAGAGCCTCTGCCTCGAGCCGTTCCTCGACTTCCTGGCGAGAGCGGACGCTCGCCAGGGTAGCTCGAAGACGCTCGCTGTCCGGGCTGACCGCGAGCGCTCGCTCGAGCGCCTCCACGCGGGCATCGTCGTCCGGGGCCAGCTGGGCGAGCAACGCCCAGACCTGCTCGTTGCCCGGGTTGAGCTGCGACGCCTCCGTCAGGTATTCCGTGGCGAGGCCGCGATCACCGGCCATTGCCGCCTCCATCCCCTCGTGGAGCAGCAGGCGTTCGAGGGTCGACGAGGCGAGCGCGTGCTTCGGGTCCAGCTGAAGGACCTTCCGAAGATGGCCCATGGCCGCCGGCGGCGATCCCGCCACGGACGCCAGCCACAGCCATGCCCGGTCGTAGCCGGGATCGACCGTGCAGCATTCTTCGAGTGCGGCCCGGGCATGGACGTCGTCGCCGGCCTCGGCTGCTGCGACGCCGATCCTGAGGAGCATGGTCTTCAGAGAATCGACGACCTCGGCGCGCGCGGGATTGAGCTGCCACGCGCGTCGGAGGTGAGCCAGCGCCTCCTCCTGTCCGCGGGCGACCGACGCGAGCCAGACATGAGCCAGCTCGTTGTCCGGTTCGTGGTCGGTCAGCTCGAGAAGAACGCGTCGAGCCCGCTCTTTGTCGCCGGCCTTGGCCGCGAGGATCGCTCGATCCAGCAGGTCAGTGCCGCCGCGAGCGTCGGCCGTGCCGAAAACCTCCGCATCGGTCGTCACGAGTTGCTATGGCTCCGTAGCGCACAGGGTGGTCCGCTGGCCATGTTGGCCCACACGGTCGGCGTATCCCACTGGCGCGTTAGTCCTGTTACGGGCGGTCGCGAGTACCGGTGATGGGTACGGTTACCCCGCGGAGCCCGGCGGTCAGCTCAGCCCGAGGCGCGGAGCGAACGGCCTTCGAAGGCCTCGATGCGGACCGCGACCTCCGCCGGGACGGGCTTCGACGTGGCGCGACCGTAGTCGTAATGGACGAGGACGCTCTCGCAGACCGCCACCAGGCGAGCCCGGCGCACCTGGCTGTCCGGGGCGGTGATGCGATGCTCGGCGGTCATGCTCGACCGTCCGATGCGGGTCATGCGCGTCTCCACTGTGAGCGTCTCGCCGTAGAAGGCCGGCGAGCGGTAGACCATCCGAGATTCGGCGAGGATGAAGCTCGGCTCGCCATGGACGCCAAGGCGGACGGGCTCGTCCAGGATCTCCTCGAGATACCTGGTCCGGGCGGTCTCGACGTACGTGTGATACAGCGCGTTGTTGACGTGGCCCATCGCGTCCGTGTCGGCGAAGCGGACCTCGATGGCCCGGGCATGACGGAACGGTCCGGGGAGGTCGCGCGGATCGGGCGGGACCTCGATCCGGAAGTCAGGCACTGGCGGCCGGCACTTCGGTTCCGCCGAGCTCGCCGGCCTTTGCCCGGGCGCGATGGCGGGCGGCCTTCGCCCGATTGCCGCAGGTGGCCATGTCACACCAGCGCCGTCGACCGGTCGGCGACGAGTCGAAGAAGACCCAGCGACAGGTGTCGTTGTCGCAGATGCGCAGCCGATCGGCGCGATCTCCGCTGACCTCGCGGGCCACCCGCTCGGCGATGCGGGCGAGCGCGTCGTCGAGAGGGTCGCCCTCGTGACGGTGGTCGAGCGACACCCCGTCCTCCCCCGCCACGAGCACGAGGCGCTGGTGGGCGCGCATCGCCTGGTTCACGACATCGACCGCACTCCGGACGGGCGGGCGCCGCTCCACCGTTGCGTCGACGAGCTCACGCAAGGCGGCCCTGACCTGCCGGACGCGCGCCAGGGCCCGAGTGGCCGCCGGCCCGGGTTCCATGAGCCGAGCTATCGCCGGGTCGAGCGAGGCGTCGTGCAACAGGCCATGGTCGTGCAACCACTCGGCCATGTCGGCGGGTTGTACGAAGTGATCGAACGGTTCGCCGTGCTCGAGCTCGAGCGTATCGATGAAGTCGAGCGCGTCCCCGATCGCGACGTCGTGGGTATGGGAAATCGCCGGTGGATTCATGATGGTAACCAGAATACCGCCATTGACAGGTTACGCGCAAGCGGGTACTATTCTCGTAACCCCTGTAGCCGTTTCAACCAGTTATTAGGAGCCACATCATGGACGGCGTTCTGGCACTTCTCATGACGCTCTTCCTCGCGGTTGGCCTGGGGCTCGCCGCCGTTGGCTGGGGCCACGATTCCCGGCCGATCAGCCCGGAAGGAGACCGCCGATGACGTGGTACGTGCAGCTCCTGCAGGTCAACGACATGCTCGCCGCGCGCGAGGAAGAGGCGAGCCGGCTCCGGCTGGCGCGCCTCGCCGCCGGCGATGAGGTGCGGCATGGCCAGCGTCCGGCGGTCGGTGTCGCCCGGAGGCTGGGTGCGCGCCTGGCAGTCGCGGTGGGGCGATCGGCCACCCGGGTTGCATGGGCCCTCGACGCGGAGACCGCACGAGCGGCCTGAATCCTCTCTTGGGATGGTGAGTCGAGGGTGGGCGGCCGTATTCGTTACCCTGTCGAAATGAGTCATGGCCGCTGACGGGCAGGCCGATCACCTCGCCGCGGTCTCCTGGGGGCCGGGTCGGATCGATCTCTTCTGGACGGACGAGGCGTTGGCCGTTTGGCATCGCGCCTGGATTCGCGGGGAGTGGAAGCGCCCCGAGTCTCTCGGTGGAGCCGCGGCCGGAGGGATCGCGGTCACCGCGTGGGCCGTCGACGAGATGGAGCTGTTCGCGGTGTTCGCCGATGGCGAGCTCTGGGATCGCTACTGGGACGGTGACGCGTGGCACGAGTGGGAGTCGCTCGGCGGAACCTTGGCGGGGCCGCCGGCCGCCGCGTCCTCCGGCCCCGACCGGATCGATGTTTTCTCGCCCGGCCGGGACGGCGCGACCTGGCACCGCTGGTGGGACGGTACGCGCTGGGTCGACTGGGAGACGCTGCCCGACTGACCGCAGTGAAAGCCGCGATAAGTCGCAGCTAAGGGGCGCCCGCTAGGGTTCGTATCGACGGCCGCCGACGCCGGACGTGCCCCCCGACGTCGGCGGCTGTTTCCCGTGTGTCCGTTCTTCCGCCGCGCTTCGTGAAGCCGCCGCGCTGAGGGAGGTTCGCGTGGATCTCGGCCTGTCGCCGTGGCGGACGTTGGAGCCGCCCGATCCATCCGCTGGTGGCGCGCCGGCGAGCTCGGGGGACGGCGCCAGCGGCATCGATGCGGGGAACACCGGGGAACGTGCGCTGGCCGTGCCGCTCCTGTGGCTGGCGGGAGGGCTGCTGGCCGGGGCGATCGTCGCCGGCGGCGCGGTCCTCGTCCTGACGGCTCCGCACTCGTCGACGACGTTGTCGCCTGGCGCGGAGGCGATCGCGTCGCCGACGGGATCGGATGATCCGCTTGCCGGCGCGGCCGTCGTCGTGGTCGAAGTCGGTGGCGCGGTCGGCCGACCCGGCTTGTATCGACTTCCGGCGGGAGCGCGCGTGGCGGACGCGGTTGCGGCCGCCGGCGGGTTCTCCCCGCGGGTCGACGCCGGGCGCGCGGATCGAGAGCTGAATCTCGCCCAGCCGGTCCGCGACGGCGACGAGATCCGGGTGCCCTCCCGCGACGATCCCGCCACCGCCCCGGCCGGACCGGCTGCCGGCGGGGGCCAGACCGCGAACGGCCCGCTCGATCTCAACACCGCAACCGCAGAGCAACTCGATGGCCTGCCGGGCATCGGGCCGGTCACCGCGGCCAAGATCATCGCGGCTCGGGAGCAGCAGCCATTCCGCGCCATTGACGACCTGCGGACCCGAAAGCTCGTGGGCTCGGCAACGTTCGAGAAGCTCCGCGGCCTGGTCACCGTTCGCTGATGCCGCGAAGCGGCTGGGTCGCGGTCGGCGCCGTGTCGGCGGCGCTGGCCGGATCGGCCGTCGCCTCGGCCGTGTCGGCAGCGCCGCGATTCCCGATCGCCATGGTCATCGTCGCTGGCGCCGTCCCGCTCGCGGTCGTGGCATACCGGCGGGGATCGCGACGGGCGATGGCCGCGATGGCGGGAGCCCTCCTCGTGGGGCTCCGCCTCATCGTCGCCGGCGATGCGGGCATGCCCGAGCCGTCGGCCATCGGCCTGGGTGACACGGAGTGGACCGGGTTGGTGGTCGCCGTCTCGGCGCCGCGCGACGGACAGCAGGTTGCCTTCCTCGAGCTCGCGCCGGGCGGACGTGACGGCACGGCCGGACGTGCCGGCCCGGCCGGGTCCGCCATGCGGACCGCGGCGACGCTGCCCCGGTATCCGCCGGTTCGACCGGGGCAACAGGTTCGCGTCAGCGGTCGCCTGGAGCCGGTGCCGGACGACGATTACGGCCGCTACCTGGCGCGGATCGGGGTCGCCGCGACGCTGCGGGCTCGCTCGCTGGAGGTCACCGGCGAAGATGCCGGGCCAGGCAACCTCGTCGAGCGGATCCGACGCGCCGGAGACGAGGCGCTCACCCGGGTGCTGCCGGAGCCGGAAGCCGGCCTGGCATCCGGGATCATCGTCGGCCTGCGGGAGCGCGTCGATCGCGACCTGGCGGCCGCGTTCACCGCGGCCGGCGTCAGCCACGTCGTGGCCATCTCGGGCTGGAACATTGCGATCGTGGGCGCGACCGTGGCGGCGCTGCTGCGACGTTGGCCACGCCGCCGGCGGTCTGCTGCGATCCTGCTGGCGGTCATCGCCTACACCGTTCTGACCGGCGCCTCGGCGTCGGTCCTGCGCGCAGCGACCATGGCTGTGGTCGTGCTCCTGGCCAGGGAGTCCGGTCGAGCCGGCCACGCGTCCGCCGCCCTCGGGTGGGCGGTCGTCGGGCTGCTCGCCGCGGATCCGGGCTATGTCGTCGACCCGGGCTTTGCCCTGTCTGCCGCAGCCACAGGCGGGCTGATCGCGTGGGCGACACCGCTGACGGAGCGTCTGGCCGGCTGGCAGAACGGCCGGTTGCCCCGCTGGCTGTGCGAATCGCTCGCCGTGTCCATCGCCGCCGAGGCCGCGACGCTGCCCATCGCCCTGGCCTGGTTCGGGCGGTTCGCCCTGCTTGCGCCCATCGTGAACCTGCTCGTCGTGCCTCTCGTCGCCCCGGCGATGGCGGCTGGAGGCCTGGCGCTGGTGGCCGGTGGAGCGGCGATGCTCGGTGGTCCCGGGCCGGTCGCGGTTGCATTCGGCTTGCCGGCATGGGCCGCCCTTGGATCGATGGTCGGAATCGTCCGGGCCGTCTCCGCGCTGCCCTTTGCCAGCATCACGCTGGAGCCGCCGGCCAACGTCGCGGCCGCGGTCGCGGCCGCGGGCTGCGTGGTTGCCATCGCCCACCGGGATCGCCTTCGCCGAGCCTTGCCCGGAGGCGGTCTCGACCCGGCGGGCAACCGCACCATCCGAATGGACGCGCGTCCGGCCGACGGGACGGCGCAGGCGCGCAGACAGCGGGCCACCCATCGGCCCCGACTGTCCACTGCGTCACGACTGGTCGGTGCCGGGTTGGCTGCGACGGTCGCGGCGGTGGTCCTCATCGTCTCGAACCGCCCGGACGGCACCGTCCACCTGACAGTGCTGGACGTCGGGCAAGGGGACGCGATCCTGGTCGAGGGCGACCGCGGCGGGCGGATGCTCGTGGACGGAGGGCCGGACCCGGACCGGCTGCTGATTCAGCTCGATGCCCACGTTCCGCCGTGGGACCGCCGCCTCGATCTCGTGATCCTGACCCACCCCCACGAGGATCACGTCGGCGGGCTGCCGCTCCTCCTCATGCGATATCGGGTGGGCCGGGTCATGGAGCCGGGCATGATCGGACCGGGGCCAGGCTACCGGGCATGGCAGGCCGAGCTTCAGGCGCTCGGGACGAAGGCCGGCCGACTGGCAACCGGCGACGGCTTCACGCTGGACGGCATCGCCTTCCGCGTCCTGTGGCCGGATCGGGGAGGAGTGCCCATCGAGCCGGCCGACAGCGGCACCGCGATCAACAACGTGTCGATCGTCCTGCTTGGGACGTTCGACCGCGAGCGGTTCCTCCTCGCCGGAGACATCGAGGAAGAGATCGACCCGGTGCTCCTGGAGCGGGGCCTGCCCTCGGTCGAGGTGCTGAAGGTTGCCCATCACGGCAGCCGGACGTCCTCCACCAGCGTCTTTCTCGACGCGGTCCGGCCGCGGATCGGGCTGGTTTCCGTGGGCCTGCGCAACACCTACGGGCATCCGGCGCCTGCGACGATCGAGCGGCTGCGGACCCACGGAGTCCGGGTGCTCCGGACGGACCTCGACGGAACCGTGGACGTGTCACTCGACGGGACTCGCGCCACCGTCCATGCGGAAGGCGCACGACCGCAGCGAGCGTCCACTCCGGGTGCCGCACGCCCGGGCTCCCCCATCGTGGGGATTGCGTGCGCCGTCCCGAGGGCTGCGAGCACTGCCCGGGCGCGGGCTCCCGCCGAGTTCCCACCGGCGCGAGCACGGGCCGCCGTGCATTCGAGCCTCCTGTACCATCGGCCCGATGACGGTTCCCGGACGGGTCGACGCCGCCTGCCTCCTGCTCTCCCTGGACCCGTCGCCGCGGTTCATCCGTCACGCTCGGGCCGTCGCCGAGGTGGCCGGCTGGCTTGCCCTCCGGATCGCGGCGGGCGGCACCTCGATCGACCGCAGGTTGGTCGAGTCCGCGGCGCTGCTCCACGACGTCGACAAGGTGCTGCCGCGCGACGACCCGGCACGGGCTCTCCCCCACGGCGACGGCTCGGCCGCCTGGCTCACTCGCATGGGCCACCCGGAGCTGGCCAGGGCCGTTGCTGCCCACCCGGTGACCCGCCTCGTCGACGAGGAGCGGTACCGGCGCTGGTCGGCCTTTGCGAGCCGCGAGGAGCGGGTCGTGGCCTACGCCGACAAGCGCGCCGCGCAGCACGTGGAACCGATGGCGGCGCGGTTCGCGAGGTGGGCGCGACGCCACCCCGAACGGGGCGCCTGGAACCGAGCCGTCCTGGCGCGCGCGGAGCGGATGGAGTTGGAGCTATGCCGGGCGGCCGGGGTCCGCCCCGCCGACCTTCGCCGTCTCGCTTGGACCGGCCCCGCGCTGGCCGCCGCCCGGCGGCAACGGTCGGCTCCGGCGGATGGGCCCAGGCGGTCCGGCGGTCCCCAGGCACAACAGTGACGGCTCGCGACTCTGCGGGAGGCCCCGGCGGATCGGCGATCGGCTATTTCTGGGGCGACGACGGCTACGGCCTGGACCGCGCCGCGGCGGGCATCGGAGAGCGGCTGGCAGCGGCCGCCGGGATCCCGCCGGAACGCTGGAATATCAGCGGCGCGGAGGTGTCCGCGGCCCGGATCGGCGAGCGGGTCGCGACCGCCACGCTCTTCGGCGGTGGCACGCTCGCCGTGGTGAGCGAGCCGAGTCCGCTATTCCGATCACGCGACGGCCGGGAGGCGCTCACGGACACCCTGCGGATGGTCGCGCCGGGCAACGGCCTCGTATTCATCGAACTGCTGAAGGACCTGCCCAGACCCAGGGATCCGGACCACGGGCGCCAGGCGTTCGTGGCGTCAGTCCGGGCGGCCGGCGGCGAGGCTCGCCTGCTGGCAGCCCCGAACGGCGGAGCGCTGGTCCGCTGGATCGAGGAGCGCGCCCGCGAACGGTCGATCGGTCTCGGCCAAGGCACCGCGGCGGAGATCGCGAGGCGGCTGGGCGGGCTCGTCAGAGAGGGAGACGTGGACCGGCGCCGCCAGGGCCAGCTGGCCGTCGCCGAGATCGAGAAGCTGTCGCTCCTGCACGTCGACGGCGGCGAGGTGACCATGGACGATGTGCGCGCCCTCGTCGCCGAGGCCGTGCCTGGCTCGGCGTTCGCGTTCCTGGACGCCATCGGTGAGCGACGCTCGCGAGACGGCACGGACCTTCTCGAGCGCCTGCTGGAGTCGACCCCGGAGCCGGTCGTCCTCGCCCAGATCTACGGCCGGATCCGCCAGCTGCTGGACGTTGCCGATCGACTCGCCGCCGGCCAGGAGCCGCGCGACCTGGCGACCGGCGTCAAGGTTCACCCCTTCGTGCTGGAGAAGCTCGTCCGGCAGGCCCACGCCTGGTCCGTCGACGAGCTCGAGGCGGCGCTGGGCGGCCTGCTCGAGCTCGACATCCTCGTCAAGGGCGCGAACGGGACGGGCTCGACCGAGACCGGTCGCCGGCTGGCGTTCACCCTCTGGCTGGCCGACCACGTGGCTCGCGTCCCGGGCGGGATGCCGGCGCGGGCGAGATCGGCGAACGCCTCGTAGGACCGAGGGATCTTGACAGGGTTCTTCTGAGATGGCCGCGGATCGCGGCGCTGACGCGCCGGCGCTCGCTCAGTCGGCGCTCGACCAGGCCTGCTCCTGGACGACCAGGTCGCTCTCGATGGCGAAGACGCAGCGGCCCTCACCCAGCTCGAGGAGGTCGATGAGGTCCGGGTCGATGTACAGCTGGTGGCAGTCCTCGCACAGGCCGGCGGGGATCCCGAAGCACAGCCGCTCGGTGCGATCCGGCAGCCTGAAGGTCGTGTCGAACCGGGTCACGATGAGCTTGTGAGAGCAGCGCGGACAGCGCTCGCGGAGGCGGGACATCGAACCAGGTGACCTCGGATCGGACCGGCCCATCCGACCGATCGCTGCCCGCATCCTAGGTAGCGCTCCGCGGGCCAGACATGACCCGCTGGTACCGCTTGCGGCGGTACTCGGACCGTACTTCCATGGCCCTGTAGCCTCCGGCCGGCCAGCCGCGCAGGCTGGCCGCCGGCGGCGCCTACTGGACGCGCAGGATCGTCCGCGCCTCCGACCAGTGCTTCTCGAGCTGGTAGAAGTCCCGCTCGGGCGGGGTGAAGATGTGGACGATCACCGACCCGAAGTCGACCAGGACCCAATGTGACGCCGGCTCGCCCTCGCGGCCGATTGGCCGGATCTTCTCCGCTCGGAGCGCTTCCAGGATCCCGTCGGCGATCGCGGCCAGCTGCCGTTCCGAGCCGCCCGAACAGATGACGAAGTAGTCGGCGATCGTCGTGAGCCCGGCGAGGTCGAGCAGGACGATGTCGGCTGCCTTCTTGTCCTCGGCGACCTCGACGATCCGGCGGGCGACCTCGAGAGGCGGACGCTCCTCGCCGGCAGGAGTGGCGATCGCCGCGCGGTGAGGGAGGCCGTCGGGTCGCGGCAGCAGCGCAGCTCCGCCGGCCTGTCCGTTCTTCGGCCTTCTCGTCCTGGTCGTGGCGCCGGGGCTGGGATCGGTCACGGGGCGAAGGTTCCTCCAGTGGGTGGCCGGGAGGCAGCGACGGCATTCCGGTACAGCCTATGGTCACCGATGTAAGCCGCGACCGCATCCGGCACCAGGTAGCGGACCGACAGTCCCCGCGCGGCGCGCGAGCGCACTTCGGTCGCCGCCAGCCGCAGTCGGGGTCCGTCGAGGAGGCGGACGCGATCTGCGAGCTCAGGCAGGGCCGTGGCGATCGTTCCCAAGTCGGCCGGCGGATGGCCGTCACGCGGCAGGACCGCCAGCCGGGATAGCTCCAGGATCCCGGCCGGCTCGCGCCAGTCGAGGAAATCTGCGAACGCCTCCGCCGAGAGGATGAACCACATGTCTGGCGGTCGATCTCCGCCAGCCTCGCCGGCCATGGCCCGCAGGGTGTCGACGGCGAACGAGGGGCCCTCCCGGTCCAGCTCGATGCGCGACAGCCCGAAGGCCGGATTGGCCTGGATCGCGAGCGCGACCATGGCGGCTCGATCGTCGGCGCCGGCGATGGGACGGTCGGGACGGTGGGGCGGAATCCGGGCGGGAACGAACAGCACGCGCTCCAGGCCGAGCACCTCACGTGCGGCCTCGGCGATCGCGAGGTGGCCGTGGTGGATCGGGTCGAAGGTCCCGCCCAGGATGCCGAGGCGCCCGGGCACGACGGCCGCCGGTCCCGGCCCGGGCGTTTCCATCGGCGCCGGCCCGGCGGCGTCACCGCGCTCCGCCGTCACCGGTCCTCCCACGGCTCGGGCTCCCATTCCAGCTCGGCGGCGCCGATGCGGACCAGGTCGCCGGGCCGGATGCCTGCCCGGCGCAGCTCCGCGTCGATGCCCAGGCGGGCGAGGTCGCGCTGGAACCGCTCGGCGGACTCGTCGACCGCGAAGTCGGTCTGGGCGGCGATCCGCTCGATACGCCGGCCGCGGACCCGGAAGCTGTGGTCTTCGTCGCGTTCGACGAGGAACCCGTCGCCGATCGAGTCGAAGCGATGGACCACCACGCCGGCCGGTTCGGGCGGAGCCGCCAGCTCGGCCGCTGAGGGCAGCAGCTCTGCGAGCGCCGCCTGGAGCTCGACCAGGCCCTCGCGCTCGCGGGCCGAGATCGCCAGGGCACGCACGCCTGCCCGCTCACGAGCTCGCCGGAATGCCGGCCAGGATTCCGCCGCGCTCGGCTCGTCGAGCTTGTTGAAGGCCACGATCATCGGCTTCTCGAGCAGCGCTGGATCGTGGGAGGCGAGCTCCTCGCGAATCACCGCATAGTCCGACTCCGGGTCACGGGACGTTCCGTCCACGACGTGGATGAGGATCCGGGTGCGCTCCACGTGGCGCAGGAAGGCATGGCCGAGTCCCGCACCCCGGCTCGCTCCCTCGATCAGCCCGGGCACATCCGCGATCGTCGGTCGACGCTCGTCTTCCTCGTCCAGATCGAGCACCCCGAGATTGGGCTCGAGCGTGGTGAACGGGTAGTCCGCGATCTTGGGAGTGGCCGCCGTGAGCGCTGCGAGGAGCGTCGACTTGCCCGCGTTCGGCAGCCCGACGAGGCCGATGTCGGCGATGAGCCTGAGCTCGAGCCGGAGCGTGCGCTCCTCTCCCGGTTCGCCCCGCTGGGCATGCTTGGGCGCCTGGTGCGTCGCGGTCTTGAAGTGGGTATTGCCCAGGCCGCCCCTGCCGCCGCGGGCAACGGTCGCCTCCTGGCCCGCCGCGACCAGGTCCGCGATCAGGGCGCCGGTCGCGTCGTCGACCACGGCTGTCCCGGGCGGGACGGCCAGGGTCAGGTCGGCGCCTGCCTTGCCATGGCGGCGGGCGCCGGTCCCGCGACCTCCGGCGCTCGCCTTGAAGCGGTGGCTGTAGCGGAAGTCACGGAGGGTGGTCTGGCCCGGATCGACCCGCAGGATCACCGAGCCGCCCCGGCCGCCGTCGCCGCCATCCGGACCGCCCCGCGGGACGTGCGCCTCGCGACGGAAGGTGGCGGCTCCGTCGCCTCCGGCGCCGGCCCGCACCCAGATCGTCACCCGGTCGAGGAACATCGGACCGGATTGTCCCATGGTCTGCCCGTCACGCAGGCGGATGCGGGCGCGGGCAATAGTCTCACGGAAACGCCGCGACCTGGCCCCATGAGCGGTCGAGGGAGCGCGGCGGACGCGACCGCCCGCACCCCCGGCGGCCGCCTACAGGTAGATGAGCGGATTGACCCGGTACGAGCTACCCGCCCACGGGTAGCCTCGCCAGACCTCGAAGTGGAGGTGCGGACCCGTCGCCCAGCCCGACTGCCCGACCCGGCCGATCTGCTGGCCGCGACCGACGCGCTCGCCGACCGCGACGTTGATCGCGGACAGGTGGTTGTACGTCGTGTACAGGCCGGATCCGTGAGCAACCCAGATCTGGTACCCGCCGCCGTTGTCGTTCCAGCCCGCGAACGTCACGCTACCGCCGGCGGCCGCCAGCACGCGGGAGCCGTAGGGCGCCTGGATGTCGATGGCCGGGTGGCCGTAGTGGAAGTACTGGCTGATCGTGCCGCCCGGCACCGGCCACGCGAACGAGCCGCCTCCGTAGGTGGCCGGAGGCGGGTGGTAGGTGGACCCGCCGGAGGACTTGGCCGGCCGTGGAGCCGGCTTCGGGGTGGCGATGGCCTTGCCCCGGGCGCCGGGAATGATGAGCTTCTGGCCAATGACGAGATTCGTGTCGGTCAGGCCGTTGTAGCTGACGATCTCGTCCGCGGAGACGCCCGTCGTCTTGGCGATCGATTCGAGCGTGTCGCCGTCAGCCACGGTCACCACCAGGCCGTTCACCGGCGGGATGACGAGGAGCTCGCCGATGCGCAACTCGTCCTTGGACGTCAGGTGGTTGGCCCACCAGATGCTCATCATGCTGACGCCGAATCGATGCGCGATGCCAGTCAGCGTGTCACCTGATCGGACCCGGTAGGACTTGAGCTTGTCGCTGCCGTCCGCGACCGTCGTGTCCACGGCGACCGGCATGATGAGGGTGCCGTCGTCGAGGAACGGTCCCAAGGGCCCGGTCGATGCCTGCAGGTTCTCCGGTCCGGCAAGCCGGTCGTAGATGACGTCTGCCTGACCGGTCCCGCCGACGCCGCCGTCGTCGCGTTCGTCGGTGCTGCTCGCGCCGCCGATGGCAATCCGGGGGGCATTGCCGGCGGGTCCCGTGTTGCCCCTCGAGCCCGACGCTCCGATCCCGGTGACGTTGACGAGGGACGCGCCGATGACGAGCGCGGCGACGCCGATCGGCAGCGTCCGCTCGCGGACGAACGCCGAGCCAAGCGTGATTCGGGTCACCACTCGAAGCGTGCGCCGCGTATGGACGGCACCGCGCCTGAGACGGAGGACGATGGATTCGGGCCGGCGGATGGGATGCGCACCCGAAACCGCAGGCGGCCGTGGCCCGACGGCAGGGCCGTCGCTTATTCGGCGCAGGGCGATCGCGAACCGGCCGGCGGCCAGGCCTGCAGCGTGCGCGGCGCGATCGCGTCCGCCGGACGCGGCCCATCGGGCAGACACGGCCGTCCGGGCAGATACGACGGCGCGAGAGGACACGGCAATGCTGGTGGACAGGGCGAGCCGGGCGGATGCGCCAACCCGGCTCAACCTCGCGGGGTTGGCGAAAATGGCCAGACGCGACGTGACGCCTTCGGCCAGGGCGCTGGCCCGGCGCCTGCGGTCGCTGAGGCGATGTGTCGGCCGTCGGGTCGGGACGGGGCGAAAGCGCACAAGCAGTCGCCGCACGCCGACCGTCGCGTTCAGCAATACGGTCTCCTGGCGGTTTGGACGGTCAGGAAACGCAAAGGGTCGGCGCGAAGGTGGCCAGATGGGCTACCTGGAGATCGGTCGACCGTCCGTTGGTCGCGCTATCGAGCTGGGGGTCTCGTATGCGGCTCGGCCCGAGGGTGTTGCACCGGGCTCTCAATGGCAGCCGAACCGTACCAGACGCATCGGCACAGCGCAAACAAGTCGGTGGTCAGGGGCGGGC
>WNGA01003979.1_pt1 | contig 25874 bp, 27 predicted proteins | sample 5400061 | NCBI WGS metagenome assembly WNGA01 (sample SAMN13153366, study PRJNA577476) | soil metagenome | isolation source: 100 cm soil or saprolite under grassland replicate 2 | place: USA:California | collected 2016-06-15 | reverse complement strand
CAGGCGCGCGCCCACGCGAGACACTGAGCACGATCGCCAGCGTGAGCAGCGTGGCGCCGGCATAGCAGAACGCATCATGCGACCAGACAGCCAGGGTCCGTAGGAAGCCGTCCGGCTGCGCGACGAAGAACAACCCGGGTAGCGCCGCCGCTAGAGCCGCGCCGCTCCTGCTTGAATGCCCCGCCGAGAACGCGGCGCGCGCCATGACCACACTGGCGATCAGGCTGGCCCCAAGGATCACGAGCTGCCCCATGCGCAGGAAGACCTCGGGATGCGCGATGTGGTAGGCGAAAACCCCCTCTGGTGCGCTCCCGACGAAAGGGAGCGTCAGCGCGAGGAGGGCGGTGCCGAGCACCTCGACTGGCGTGCCAGGATGGTCGATGTAGTGGTAGACCGCGCCGCGAAACGTCGACAGCGAGTTCAGCAGGTAGACCGTCGTGGGGTCGGGGAAGGTGCGGACGGTGACCTGCACCAGCCACACGGCAACGAACCCGTAGGCCGTGATGGCCAGGCAGATGAACGCGATTACCGCCGTCCAGATGGCTCGTGGCGACACGGTCGCGAGCGACATAGACTCCCTGGCCCTTGTCAGCGGGTAGTCCACAAGCCCACGTGGAGTTATACGGTGACGTGCTCGAGCGCGAGGTCAGGCCGCGGGTGCTCGGCAATGGCCGATGCGCTCCGGAGCTCCTTCCATGCGGCGAACGCGAAGCCAAGGAGCACGAGCGTGGTCAGCTGCACGCTGCTCGTGGGCCCGAGCGGGACCTGGCTGCGGAAGACCAGCAGTGGGTACATCATTACGATAAGCCAGCGCAGATAGGGCAGATAGATGGCGGCCATCACGCCGGCGAGAACGAGCACGGTCAGGTCGTAGTCCACGAGGTGCGCGTCTACCAATGCGATCACTGCCGAGGTCAGGATCCAGAGCATGGGGGTGACTTCGCGGACAGCAGACCAGGCTCGGCAGAGGAGCGCGACGAGCCCGATGGAAACCACCGCGTACAGCGCCAGTGACAGCGTCGACTGGCCGGGCAGCAGCAGGTCGAAGAAGCCCTTGAACGAGTGCATCCGCCAGGCGTTCTTCAGTGCGTTGTCGGTCTCCATGTCGAGCAGAATGCGCAGCCAGCCCTGGATGCCCGTGAACCCGACGAGCGCGAACGAGACCACCGCCAGCACCAGCGCCACCGCGATGTAGCTGGCCAGCGCGCGCCAGCGTCGGGCGGCCAGGAACAGCAGTGGGAACACGAAGAACAACTGCGGCTTGAACAGCCCTAGTGCCGCGAGCACGCCAGCCAGGCGATCCTGACCGCGGGTGAGCGTGCCATAAATGAGCACGAACAGCAGCAGCGACAGCGTCGAGTTCTGACCGTCGATCAGCCCGAAGTAGACCGGTCCGAAGGCGAACGCGATCAGCGACAGGCCACGCCAGCGACCCGCCATGCCCGGCACCAGGTCGCACACCAGGCGGATTGCGACCACAAACGCTGCCAGACTAAGCAGCGACCACACCGCGAAGCTGGGCACAAGGTCGAGCACGCTCAGCGGCGCAAAGACCGCGGCGAAGAACGGCGGGTTGCGGTACGCGTCGTAGAACTTCGGGATCCGCCCATCCAGGGCCACGTCCTGGACGGCGCTCACCGTCGCGCGATCGTAGAGATTCGCGCCGTCCCCAGCGAGCAGGATCCTTCCCGCGGCGTAGAACGCGACATAATCGCCGCCAATCGGCTCGTCGGCGCTGCTCAGCGGTGGCCGACCCTGGCTGACCACGAGTCCCCAGGCGTAGACGTAGATGAAGCCCAGCACGAATGCGTAGGCGCGCGCACGCTTCCACGTGAGCAACCGATTGAACGTGCGCACGGCGCGAGAGGTCAGCGACCGGCCTGCGAGAGCGTGCGAATGAGCAGGATCGCCGCGGGCGCCATGGTGACGATGCCGAGCGCCGGCAGCACGCAGAAGATCAGCACCGGGACCATCTTGATGGGCGCCTTGCGCGCCAATTCTTCGGCCGACTGGCGGCGCTGGACGCGCGACTCACGAGCCAGGGTTCGCAGACTCTCGGCGATGCTGATACCCATCCGATCGGCCTGCACGATATCTTCGGTCAGACGCTTCAGGTCGGGCGCGCCGGTACGCTCACCGAGGTCGCGAATCGCCTCGCCGGATGGTCGCCCCAGCGCCATCTCCTGCAGCGTTTTGCGGATTTCAGCCGCCAGCGGGCCATCGCTTTGCTCGACCACTTTGACCAGCGCGGCGTCGAGGCTGAGTCCGCCTTCGAGGCACGCCACCATCAGGTCGAGCGAGTACGGCAGGCGCCGGTCGATCGCCCGCTGGCGGGCGCGGATGCGGCGCTTCAGCCACATCGTGGGCACCTTGCGACCCCACACGATGGACAGAATCAGGATGATCCAGTTCATCGCATCTACGCGCGGGGCGGTCACCAGGAAGAGCACCGCCAGCGCCGGCAAGCCGAACATGAACGCCAGCCGTACGGCCATGAACGCTGTTGGACTCACGCGCGAGCCCGCCATGATGAGCTCCGCGGCCACCTCTTTGTGCTGCCGTTGTGGAGCGGTCCGCGCGATCGCCGTTGCGAGCCAGGCCGCGAGCGGCGTAAACACACGCTCCCGCAGGGTCGACTGATCTACTTCCATCGCCGGCGACACCTTGCGTCCAACGTGGCGTGCATAGCGCGCCAGGCGCTTCGCGGGAGTGTCGACTGGCGTCGTCAGGACCATCGTGAACGTGGCCGCGGACGCGAACGCCGCCAGGACCAGGATGCCGAGAACGATCGTGTCGGGAGTGAGTAGCGTCAGCATGGCGCCTACAGGTTCACGTCCGCGATGCGGTGGTTGACGTACAGGCCGATGCCGCACAGGACCGCGCCCGCGAGCGCGGCAACTCTGCCCAGCGGATCGGTGAGCAATGCTTCGATGTAGTAGCGGCTGGTGATATACATGGCGGCGACCGTGAACAACGGCAGGAGTGCGACGACATAGCCCGAGATGCGTGGCGCGGTCGTGATCACGCGCACGTCGCGGCGGAGTCGCTCGCGCTCACGCAGAGTATTGCTCATCTGCGCCAGCACTTCGATCAGGTTGCCTGGTCAGCAGTCGTGCATCTTCGCTATCGACGCGCAACAGCAGCCGAGCCAGGGCTTCATCGAGATCGGCGCCCAGATTGAGCTCTTGCAGCACCTGACCAAACTCCTCCGCGCACGGACCGCTGCCATCACGCGCGACCATGTCCAGGCCGTACTCGATGCCGAAGCCGGCGCGCAGGGCGCCGGTAATGCGGTCGAGGGTCTCTGGAAGGCCCTGTTCGAACGCCGCTCGGCGCTGGGTCACGCGCATCCGCAGCCACACCGTAGGCGCCACGCCGCCAATGATCAGGCCACCCGCGGCCGCGGGCAGCGCGCCCAGCGTTTCGGCGCCGACGATCGCGCCGATGAGCCCGCCGACGGTCGCCGCGACAAGCTGCAGAAACAGGAACTCGCCTGCCCGCAGCGGCAGCCCCGCTTGCTGCAGCCGCCGCGTCGTCTCGTCCGCCATGTCGAACCGCGCCAGCACGATGTCCAGCCAGGGCAGTCGGCTGTACCGCCGTCGGCGCAGCACCGAGTAGCGCGTCTGCAATGCGTTGTCCCAGGTGGGCACGGTGTACGAGGTCAAGCGGCGCATGGCGCGCACACGCTCGCTGTTGCTGGACCCGAAGAGCGACCACGCGGCCTGGACCACCAGCAAGAAGACCAGCAGTGCCACCAGCAGTGTCTGATCCATCGCGGTCGTCAGGCGCTCTGCTGGCCGACGTCGAGGCCGGACATCATCGGCAAGAACGTCTCCAGCGGCACGTGTTCACCGAATTGAGAAAGGCGATCGAGCAGGTGCGGTCGCAGGCCGGTCGGCTGCAGGTTGCCCAGGATGCGGCCCTGCTGATCGACGCCGCGCCCCTGAAACTCGAAGATGTCGTGCATCGATACCACGTTGGCTTGCATACCGACGATCTCGGACACGTGCGTCACCCGCCGCGTGCCATCTTGCAAGCGCGCCAGGTGGACCAGCAGATTGATGCCCGAAGCAATCTGCTCGCGGATGGCGCTGATCGGCAGCTCGACCGCCATGAGCACCATGTTCTCGATACGCGCGAGCGCGTCCCGCGGCGAGTTGGCGTGCACGGTGGTGAGCGAGCCATCGTGGCCCGTGTTCATGGCCTGCAGCATGTCGAAGGCTTCGCCCCCGCGGCACTCACCAACGATGATGCGGTCGGGCCGCATGCGCAGCGCGTTCTTGACCAGGTCGCGTTGCAGCACCTGGCCCTTGCCCTCGATGTTGGGCGGCCGCGTCTCGAGGCTTACCCAGTCCTCGTGCTTGATCTGCAGCTCGGCTGGGTCTTCGATCGTGACAAGCCGCTCGCTGTTCGGAATGTAGGCCGACAGCAGGTTCAGCAGGGTCGTCTTGCCCGTGCCGGTACCGCCCGAGACCACGATGTTGGCGCGGACACGCACGCACGCCGACAGGAATTCCAACGTCTGCCGAGACAGCGTGCCCAGGCGCACCAGATCATCGGCGGCCAGCAGCTCGCGCGAGAATTTTCTGATTGTCAGCGACGGCCCATGCACGGCCAACGGGGGTACCACGGCGTTCACGCGCGAGCCGTCGGGCAAGCGCGCATCGACCATCGGTGACGAGTCGTCGAGGCGGCGGCTGACCGGGCGCAGGATCTTGTCGATCGTGTTCAGGACGTGGGCATCATCGCGGAACGTCGTAGCCGAGCGGGCGATGATGCCGTTGCGCTCGAAGTAGACCCGGTCGTAGGCGTTGACCATGATCTCGGTGATCGTGGGGTCGCGAAGCAGTGGTTCGAGTGGTCCCAGGCCGAGGACTTCGTCGGCGATTTCCGAGGACATGCGGAGCCGCTCGATGCGGCTCAGCGTCGGATCGGCCAGCGCGATGCGCTCCTCGGCCGCCTGCTCGACTGCGCGCCGCGCTGGAGAGGCAGGGCCGGTCTCGCCGGTCAGCTGCGCCGGATCGAGCTCGTGAATCAGCTCCTCGTGAACACGCGTTCGCAGCTCGACCATGCCCTCGTTACGTGTGACGCGCGTGATCTGCCGCGTGGTCTGGACTGGCGGCGGCGGCGGCGGCGCGGCGGGCGACGAATCCTGCACCACCGCCGGTGCCGGCTCCGGCGCTGTGCGAGCGGTCTCGACTGGCGGCGCTTCTACCGGTGCGGCGCCGGTGCCGTTGGCTGCCTGCGGTTTCGTCGAACGGAGATGCTCGAGCAGTGACATGACGACTCCTAGACGGTCGCCAGAACGGAGCGGCGCCGCCGCCAGGGCAGCCACCCTTCACGACTGGTCACCGGCACGCCAGCCAACGCGCGAGCGATTGCGCGCACGTCCCTGGCTATCCGACGGTTGGGCTGAGCGACGACGACCGGCTGGCCGAGTGCGGCCGCTTGCATCGCGGCGTAGTCGTTCCTGATACGCCACGTGACGGGATAGCCCAGGGCCTCGATCGCTTCGGCCTCACTGATCTTGGTCTTGGATGCGACGCGATTCAGCACCAGCTGCACCTTGTGCGTGGGGAACTCCAGCCCCTGCAGCATGCGCAGGCAGGCGTGGGTGCGCCGCAGCGCGGGCACCTCAGGCGTGGTGACCAGCAGGTCCAATTCGGCGACGTCGAGCGCAGCGGCCGTGATCTCGGTGATGCCGACCGGAGTATCGACCAGCACGAACTGATGCAGGGCTGCCAGACGGCGCAGCAAACGACCCACGCGAGCGCTGTCGATCGCACTGGCGTCGTCGGGCGCAAGCGGCGATGAGAGCACGTGCACGCCGTGATCGGTGCGCACCAGCAGCCGTTGCAGACGTTCAAGATCGCCACCGAGCACGTTGTCGTCGAGTGCGTCGAGGATGTCCTGCTCAGGGTGAATATCGAGCATCAGCGCAACGTCGCCAAACGGCACGTCCAGGTCGACCAGTGCCACGCTGGCTGACGTCTCCTGGGCCAATGCGACGGCGAGGTTGGTCGCGAGGGTTGTCTTGCCCACGCCACCCTTGACGCCAAAGACGGCGATGATGCTGCCCGTGGGCGCGGTCGGATCATGGGAGGAGGCGATCGACCGAACGGCGTCGGCTCGCCGCGCCTGGACGAGTGAATCGTGCAGGTCGCTGGCTGACGCGTTGCGCAGCAGGACGTCGCGCGCTCCAGCGAGTACCGCACGGCGAAACACCTCACGATCGAATTGCGATACCAGGCCGACGACCGTCCATGCGGGATTGCCGCGCGTGAGTGCCTGGATCGTCGTCAGGGAGCGGGTCTGCGGCTCCTCGATCGACACGATGATCAGCGTCGGCTCGAGTGTGAGCGCCCAGGTGGAGGCGACCGGTCCGAAGCCGGCGTCGCCGACGACTTCCAGGTCGTTCGCGGTATTCAGCAGTCGGCGCAGCGAAGCGATCGCGTCCGGGTGCTGATCGACGATGAGGACCTTTTGAACCTCGGGCACGACTAACCTTTCACCACGCTAGCGGGCCGCGGTCACGATCCAGCCAGCGGCGACCCATCCCTCGCGCTGGTCTGGTAGGCGAATCTTGAACCAGTCGGCGCTCTGGCCCACGATCTGGAGCTCGGTCCCGTACTTGACCTGATCGAGCACACTGGCCGCGATCGACGGGCTGCTGCGCACGTTCGCGGCATCCACCGCGACAATCGCCAGGTTCTCCGGCAGCGACGTCACCAGGGTCATGCCCACACCCTGCTGGGCGACCTTGCCGGGCTCCTCGACCAGGGATGCATAGAAGTTGGTCGTCTTGAAGTCCTGCGTGATCTTGACCTGACCCGTCACGATGGTCGTGGCGCCAGGCGCCAGATCACCACCGAGACCCCAACGGTAGGGCAGCTCAGTCGCGTCGAGGCCAGCGGTGCCGATGGCCACGCGCCACTTGCCAGCCTCGGGCGCGTACTGCTGTGTGAAGTAGGTCTGGCCCTGCACGTAGGTGAAGCCAGGCTGCGGCCCCATGGTCTGCAGCGGCTTGTCGGAGGTATTGCGGACGGTGACCTTGACTGTGATGGTGTCGCCGACCTTGATATTGGTGGGCGAGATCTCGGTGGCGATGATCTGGCCAGCGGCGACCTGGATGGGGCTGGCGAGCGTGCTCAGGTCGGCCGGGACCACCGCCGACTGATTGCGCTCGGTGCCGGGCCGCACGATGTAGCGCAGCCGACCATAGTCTTCCGCCAGCGCCAGGCGCTCGGCCGCTTCAGGATCGACCGCCAGCGTGACCGTGCGCGTCGACGACGGCGCCGACGGCACACCGGCCGAGGGGGTCGGGTTCGGAATAGGCACGGTCGTGGTTCCACCGCGGGTGGGCAGGGGCAACGAGGCGCTTGTGGTTGTCTGGCTGCCGGTGACCGTACCCGGGCGCGGCAGTTGATCGACCGAGGTCGTCTGCGCCACCGCCAGGACGAGGATGTCCTGCATCAGGATCATCGACTGGTCCTTGCCCATCGTGTTCTTGTTGAAGACCGCGATCACGTCGACATAGTCACCAGGCGCGATCAGACCACCTGCCGAGGACACCTCGGTGAAGGTCACCGACATCGCGCGCTTGCCTGCCGGAACGAGATCCGAGAGCTTGCGGATGGTCGGATCGGTCGGGTTTGCCAGCCGGTGACTCACGATCTGCTCACCAGCCGCTACGGGGACCGTGAGGGCTTTGCTGAGGACATCCCCGAGGGCGGTTGCGACGTTCGGCTGCACCGCGTCGTTGCCGACCTCGCGGAGCTCGACGTTGTCGGCGGACAGCACTGTTTGCGCTGGCAGGCTGACCTTGGCGACCACGACTTTGGAGCGCGCGACAGTTTGCGCGAGCGCCTGCTGGGTAGCTGCGCGAGCGTTCTGCTGCGCCGCCTGCTGGATGTTGCCCACGTACAGGTAGACGCCTGCCGCGGCCGCCGCACCCAGAAAGAGCGCCAGGATCAGGCGGGGACCCCGCCGTATGGTTCTCGGAGCGTTCTGCATGGTCTCAGGCCCTCACTGTCAATCGGGTACTAGGCGGGATGCCAGGGTTTCATCTGCGGTTGGCGGAATCGCGGGCAGGTCCGGTCCGAATGTGCCCGTCAGGCGGTTCCACCTACCAAGTCCAGCGATGGCGTAGGCACTTACTTGCCGGTCCTGCAACTTGAGGATGCGGCCGAAGGAATACTCCGCGTCACATGAGACTTCGACTACAAGGACATGCAGCGCAGGTGGTCCAATCTCGTCCTTGGTGTACGCGTTCTTGAACCCGGCGGTTGTATTACACAGGCGCGAGGCCTGCGCGGAGTTGAGGCCCACGTAGTAGCACGCCACCTGTGTGGCGGTGTCGTTAGGCGGCAGTGTCGTGGTTTGATCGCTAACAGACGTGCAGCCAGCGGTCGGCGGAGGGTTGACAGCGAACGCCGGGACGCCGGAGTACGGCGAAAGGTAGATTGCCCCGGCGAGGGCGCCAGCATCGGCGGCATTCTGCAATTCCCGTCGGATGACAAAGAATGTGCTGGCATCGATGACGAAGGCGATCATGGCAACGATGCTGACCATTGCCACGGCCGCCAGGGCCATCACCTGGGCTGGTTCGCGGCGCCGCGCCATGCGCATCAGCGAGCCCCCTCGTAGTACATCGCGTTCCAGCTCTTGATTGGTACTTTGCAGTCGATGACGCTGCCATCGCAGCCGAAGATGGGCCGCACCAGCGGTGTGATGACTCTGTACGTATCCGCAAGCAGTGTCACCGTCACCGTCGCGCCGACGGGTACGGGCGGACTCGCCAGCGCCGGGAAGTCGTAGGTGTTGTATGGTCCACCGGGCCCGTTGCACTGCGGGAATGACCCGCTCCCCAAGGGCGCGGCCGTGCATGTCCACGTACTCGCGCCACTCTGATAGGTGATCACGATCGTCTGATCGCGTGAAGGTACGCCGGGCGGCGACTGACCACTGATGACCTTCTCGTAGATGCCGTCGTGAGTGCCGAGTACATCCGTCCACTGACTCACGCGCAGGCCGGTGGCGGCCCAGCGGGCGGCTTCGCGCGTCGTGGAGCTCACCGAGACCCAGCCGTTCAACAGCAGCCCGAACTCGACGATCGCAAACATCATCAACGCGAAGAGCAGCGCCAGAATCCCAAACTCGATCACGGACTGACCGCGTTCGCGAGATCGGAGTCGCAGCACCCCTGCCCCTTAGCCGAGCACGCCCGGCAACAGCAGGGTCAGCACCATCCCCGCGGCGATCGCGACGCCATACGGCGCCTTCAAACCACTCGGCGCGGGTACTGTCCGCAACACGAGCGCACGCTGCAGCCCTTCGACGAGCCGACCGCGCACCAGCAGCACGCCGAGCGACAACAGCCCGCCGACGACTCCCCCGTACACGGCGACTGATACGACTGCCGTCGGTCCAATGAGCGCGCCTACCCCGGCGAGGAGTTTGACGTCGCCTGCGCCCAGGGCCCGCATGGCGTAGAACGGCAGCAATAGCCCAAGACCGAGCGCCGCGCCAGCGAGCGCAAGCATTGCGCCATCGAAGCCGTGCAAGAGCGCGTTGGCGAGCAGACCGGCGAACAGCGCGCTGCCGGTCAGCCAGTTCGGGATGCGCCGCGAGCGTAGGTCGAGTACCGCGCCTACGCCAGTCGCGGCGACCGCCGCGAACGCAGGAACGGTATCCATGATGAACTCGATAAGGTCCCGCGCGTCCTGCTAGGCGTTGGTCGTAATGCGACGGGCGAGCGTCTCGAACCAATCCTTGATAGCGCCACCAAAAAAGTTGACGCCAATCAGAACCACGATCGCGATGGTAGCGATCAGCAGACCGTACTCAACCACGTCCTGACCCTCTTCATCGCGAAGGAACTGCTGAACCGAATCCATGCGCCGAACCCCCAACGGTTGGTGTGTCGTGTGAAGGCTTCGGTTGTCCGAACGGCGCCCTGCCCCGCGCAGGAGTTGTTCTCGAAAACGGCGCGCCGCTTGCCTTCCAAATGCGAGGTGCGAAGTGTGGTGCCTCGGTAACGGTCTCGTCAAGACCAGGACACACAATTTGCGGGACCTGGTGACGCAACCATAAGCCTCACGTGTTGACCCTTACGGGGCCGTGAGTGAAGGGCCGGTTGAGATACGGTTGAGCCGCTTTCGCGGGCACAAATCCTGCCAACGCCTAGCATCTGGTATCCCATGCGGTTCCCGATGGGCCGCCACCGACGCGGGCACGGTGGTTCGGCTCTGGTGTGGCGCGGCCGACTGCGTCTGTCCCGCGCACACACCGTCGAGGTCGAGCTGCATCTGGCGTGGCTCCTGACCATGTGCACCATCGCCTGGCTGTTGGCGCAGGCGCTTCTGCCGCGGCTGTTTCCCTCCTGGCTGCCGGCCGCGTACTGGGCGGTCGCCTTGAGCGTAGCCATCACCGACAGCGCGGCGGGCCTGATCCACGAGCTAGGGCATGCTCTGGCCGCGGTAGGCAAGGGCCGCCGCGTATACCGCATCACGCTGTACGGCCTGGCGGCGTCGATGTGCCGCTCCAGCGGCCACCTCAGACCACGTGACCAGGCGGCGATCGCCGTCGCCGGCCCGCTCAGCCACCTGCTGATCGGGGCGCTGCTGTGGACGGTCTGGCAGATGCTGCCGGGTGACAACGAGCCGCTGCGCGTGGCGGCTGGGCTACCAGCAGTCAGCAACCTGATCGTGGGCGTGCTCAACCTGTTGCCGGTGCAGCCGTTGGACGGCGGGCGCGCGGCGCGGGCCATGGTCGGAGCGCTGCTCGGCGGCTGACGGCTACTGCGGATCGCCCTTGACCGGCGCCATCATCTCGCGCAAGCGGTCCGAGTCGTACTTGCCCGGTCCCGTCGGCGGTTGCTCTGCGTTCGGCCCAGCGGAGTACTCCTGGCGGGTCACACGTTTCAGCTCGCTCATCTGCTCGGCGGCCGCCCGGGCCCCGTCCATCGCCTTCTGCGCCTGCTCGCGCAGGTCATCGGGCAGCCGCGGATCGGTCACCAGGAATTCGGTGTAGCCCACCGTCAGCGAAAGCTTGTTGGCGATGCGATCCTGCATCGCACTGGCGGTCATGCGCGCGCCTTCGAGGCGCGCCGCTTCCGAGACGGCGGCACGCCGCGCGTCCTCGGCCCGCAGATACACGGTCACCTGCATGACGATGGCCCAGCTGGCGACCAGGATGACCGCCAGCGCGAGGCGCATGCTCAGCTGCTGCGGGAGCTCTTGATGGCTCTCGAGTGTGCCGATGAGCGCAATGCACGCCACCAACGCGAACCAGATGAGGCGCTTGACACGCCGAAGGATGTACGGCGTCGCGGAGTAGCCAGTAGACCTTGCAACTGGACGGTGCAAGATTGAAGCAGCGCTCAGAATACGGTCCACCCACCCCTTCCGGACGGCAGCCCGGCGCGCGCTTACGTACTTGGGGGAACGCTCAGCTCGTCCCGTGCCGTCCCAATCTAGACTGCGAGCGAACGGTTGCGTCCGTCAAGCCCAGGCACCTACCGACCGCAGCACAGTTGGCAGCGGGTTTTCCCCGCTGGTACAGGCGACTGTAGTTCTCACGTGTTGAGAACTCGTTGAGCGCAAGCAACACACATGTTGCGGCCACGCTCGTGCTTTAAGGCTCCAGTTGCAGACGCCCTTTTTCCTAAAACTGCGTCTAACACAAGGAGTTAGAAGTAACGTACTGGGCATGAACGTAGCTCAAATTCTGATCATCGTCGTGGCCATCGCAGTGCTGCTCACGGTCCTGGCCTCGCTGCGACTGTGCAACGAGTGGGAGCGCAAGGTCGTGTTGCGGCTGGGTCGCTTCGGCGGAGTCCGCGGGCCAGGCATCTTCTTCCTGCTGCCCTACATAGAGCAGACGCCGTTCACCATCGACACGCGCGTGGTCACCAGCACCTTCGTCGCCGAGCAGACGCTGACCAAGGACGGCGCCTCGGTCACGGTCGACGCGATCATGTACTGGCGCATCGTCGACGCCGGCTTCGCCGCGATCAAGGTCGCCAACTACACCCAGGCCGTCATGGGCGCTGCCCAGGGCGCGCTGCGCGACATCATCGGCCGCAACGACCTTTCCACGCTGCTCTCCCAGCGGCGCGAGCTCGACGAGCAGCTGACGGTCATCCTCGATGAGCAGACTGAGCCGTGGGGCATCAAGGTCCAGTCGGTGCAGCTGCGCGACATCAAGGTGCCCGACAACCTGCAGGACGCCCTGTCCCGCATGGCGCAAGCCGAACGTGAACGCCAGGCCCGCCTGATCCTGGGCGAAAGCGAAGTCCAGGTCGCGCAGCAGTTCTCGCAAGCCGGCGAGCTGTACCGCACGCACCCGACCGCGCTGCACCTGCGCGGCATGAACATGCTGTACGAGACGATGCGCAGCGGGGTGGCGACGGTCATCGTGGTGCCGTCATCCGCGCTGGACACCATGAACCTGGGCGTCATCGGTGGTATCTCGGCGCTTGGCCAGCTAGCGCCCGATGGTCAAAAAACCCCACCACCAGCACCACCGCCGCCGCCGCCAACGGACATCGCTTAGGACAGCGTCAGCAACACCACGCCGATCACCGAACAGCCCGTCCCGACGGCGAGTCGGCTGCTGCCCGGCTCGCCCAGAAACAGCACCGAGAACGGCACGCCGAACAGCGGCGTGGTGGCGGTGAGCACCGCCGCGCGGCCGGCGCCTGCCAACGCCACGCTCTGCAGGAACAGGAGCGTGGCGGCGACCGTCACTGCGCCTGTGGCCAGGATCGCTACCAGGCCGCGCCCGCGCAGGTGCGCCTCCTCGGGCAAGACCCGGCCACGGATGGCAAATGTCCACAGCAGCGCCGCGACCAGCGGCATGCGGATCGCGCTGGCGGTCGGCACATCGACCAGCTCCAGTGCCGGCCGGAGCGCCAGCGTCGAGCACGACCAGCCGACAGCGGCGATCGACGCCATCGCGACACCGCGCCAGTAGCCATCCCCGGCCTGAGTTGGCGACGCCAGGGCACGCGTGGGCAGCGCGACCAGATAGACGCCGCTCAGCGTCAAGATGATGCCCGCCACCGCGAGCGGGCCGAGTGGCTCGTGCAGGATGAACACCGCGCCAGTGGCCGCGAGCACCGGATACGCCATGGAGATCGGCATGGCGCGCGCGACGCCGATGCGTTTGATCGCCTCGAAGTAGAGGCTGTCGCCAATGCCCAGGCCGACGATCATCGAGCTCACCAGGAACAGCCACGCCAGCGGCGGTATGGGCGCGCCAGCCGAAACAAACGGCCACGCGATCAGGAACACGACGCCCGCGATCGAGCAGCGCAGGGCATTGATCGTGACGGCATGCAGCCCAGCGCTGTGGGCGCGGATCAACAGGCCATTCGCGGCCCACGCGAGGGCCGCGCCGAGCCCGGCGATCGAGCCGAGGAGCTCGCCGCTCACAACGTCTTGGCAGCGCGCCAGTACGAGCGGAACGGTTGGAAGCCGAATTCCCCGTAGAAGTGCACCAGCCGCGTCCAGTCGATAACACAGCCGCGGACGCCGCTGACGGCGAGCTCGTGCAGGCTTCCGCGCATGAGCTTGTGTCCGAGTCCTCGGCCGCGCAGGCGCTCGCTCACGCCGATGGGTCCCAAGCCGCCATGCTCGGGCGTCCAGAAGGTGCTCGGTCCGGGTGGCCACGCGTTACGCCCGAAGATCTGGCAGAAGCCTTCTACGGCGCCATCGTGCTCGAGCACGACGAAGTCGCTAGCGCGGCCACCATTGCTGAGGTGCCAGCGCGCATGAAGCTGCCAGCCGCCCGCAAACTCGCGCGCCAGAAACGTCAGCACCTCATCCGCCGAGCGCGCCCGCCGTACCCCCTCGGCAACCTCGCCGTGCGTGGCGGGATCGCCGTGCAGGTCGTACTGGGCCTCCGCGCCGAACGCATATCCCCGCGCTTCGAAGAACGCGCGCCCGGCGACCGCGTCCTCGGGCACGCCGGGCAGCAGATGCAACAGCCCGCCGCTGATCTCGACGTGCTCGCAGTGTTCCCCGCGCAGCCGCTCCTCGAGCGCGCTCAACAGTGCTGTCGCAACACCGTGCCGTTGCTGGTCGGGGCGCACCGCGAGGCCGCCGATGAAGCCCGTCTTAGCGAAGCGGGGCTCCGCGTACGGCTCGCGCCAACGTTTGAGCCAGCCGCAGCCCAGAACGTCGTCGCCTTCCACCACAAGCACGGCATCGCCTGCGCGGTACGTCGGGTCTTCGAACAGCGTGAGCGCCAGCACCCGCTCGGCAAGCGGGAACTCCGTGCCGAGCTGCGCGTTCCACAGCGCGGCAATGACGGGCACGTCGGCGGCGCTCGCGTGGCGCAGCTTCACCGCACTGCTCGCTGGAGTAACCGCGCATTGAACGGCGACAGCCGAGCCACGTCCGAAGGCTCGACCCATGCCAGCTCGGAGACCTCAGCGCTGGCCCGAAAGCCGGCCAACGACGGGCCATCGACCAGCTCCGCGTCCACCAGCAGCACCAGGACGAATCGACTACGATCCGTTGCCACGACTCGGCCCGTTCGCACGTGCAGCCCGGTTTCCTCGAACAATTCGCGCTGCACGGTGCGCTCGACGCTCTCACCGCCCTCGAGCCAGCCGCCCGGCAGGGCCCACGGCTCCTCGCGGCTGTACGTGCGGCGCACGACCAGCACGTGGCCGCGCTCGTCCCGAATCAACGCCGCCACGCCGATCGCGAAGCGCGCATAGCGCCCGCGCAGGTACAGCATCTTGAGCGGGCTCGGTAGCTGCCGCCAGATGCGCAGCAGCCAGGGCAGAAGCGCACGCCTCACTCGTTCGTCAGGATGGCACACTTGTACCCAGCTGCGCGTGCTGCGCCCGCTTCGGGAGCACTTGTACCCAGCTGCGCGTGCTGCGCCCGCTTCGGGAGCACTTGTACCCGCTGCGCGTGCTGCGCCCGCTTCGGGAGCACTTGTACGCAGCCGCGCCGCGACGCATACTCCGCCGCCGAATGTTGTCGCTGCTCACTGCCAGCCTGTTGCTCGCGGGCACCTGGAGCGTGTTCCTCAGCGGAACGCATGTGCCGTCCGGGGTGGCCCTGGACGGTAGCGGCAACGTGTATGTGGTCGATACTGGCAACTCGCAGGTCAAGAAGCTCTCGTCGAGCGGTCGCCTGCTGGCCGAGTTCGGCCGCCTCGGTACTGGCGACGATGGCTTGCGCAGGCCGCGCGGCATCGCGATCGGCTCGGATGGCACGCTGTTCATCGCCGACACGGCCAATCACCGCGTCCAGCGCTTCGCGCCGAGCGGGGAGCCGCTGGGACCGTGGGGCGCGATCGGCTCGGGGCCGGGTGAGTTCATCACGCCGTCCAGCGTGGCTCTGGACGAGCAGGGCAACCTGTACGTGACCGACACGGGCAACCACCGCCTCGTTCGGCTCGCGCCCGACGGCTCGCCCAACGGCGAATGGTCGGGCTTCCGCTTCCCACACGGGATCGCGCTGGGCGACGGCATGTACGTCAGCGACGAGTCGGGCGTCCACAAGCTGGCGCTGAGCGGCGAGCGGGTCGCGGACTGGCCCGGGTTCGGCGACCCCTACGGGCTCACCACCGCCGCCGACGGCACGCTCTACGTCACCGACACCGATGGTGGTCGGGTGCATGTGCTGTCACCGCAAGGCGACGTGCTGGCGACGTGGGGCAGCGAAGGCTCCGAAGTCGGGCGGTTCAAGATCCCCGAAGCGGTCGCCGTCGACGCGGAGGGCCGCGTATATGTGGCCGACCGCGGCAACGATCGGATTCAGGTACTCAAGTAGCGAGCGTAGGCTCGCCCATCATGGTCGCCCTGCCTATTCCACCGCAGTGGGGATCCCAGGGAAAACGTGGCCGTGATCGCTCTCGTCTCAACACTCGCTCAACTGTGCATCCATAGAGTAGGGCCACATGTGGGGATGGGCACCTGCGCCGGCGATAATGCCACGCGCATTCACTCGCGACGCAGAAGCGCAGACCGCAGGCCGCACTTCGACTCGTATCGCATTACCGCCCTGGCCCGCCTGCTTCCTCGTGGCCTCTGCCGCTGTGGTGCCGTTCCTATCAACGCTGAACACGTACTTTACTGGTGACGACTTCGGTCTCATCCAACTGTTCTCGTCCAAGCCGCCACTCCATTTCCTGACGCTGTTTACAACATCTTGGACCGAGATGACATACGGCCGGGTCCTGGACGAACTGCGCCCTCTTGTGGCACTTTCCTACCAGGTCGATTCGCTATGGGGAGCGGCCACGCCGGCCGGTTACCACACGAGCAATATCGCAGTTCATGCAGCAAACGCACTGCTCGTTCTTGTGCTTGCCCGTGGCATCTGCGGGCTGACTTCGTTTGGCGCCACCATAGCTGGGGCCTTGTTTGCCGTCTTACCGGTCCACGCCGCAGCCGTCGCCTGGATTAGTGGGCGCGCCGATTCAATCCCGAGCCTCTTTTACCTGTCGGCCTTCCTCCTCTTTGCCATGTGGCGCCGTCAGGGCAGTACACAGCTATACGTTGGTTCGCTCGCGCTGTCCGTCTTCGCTCTCTTTAGTAAGCAGAGTGCCATCACATTTGTGGTATCAATCGCGATGTTCGACCTTCTGGTAGAGCGGCGCGCGCCTAAATGGTCGTGGTCGTTCGCTCGGCCGTACGTGCCATACGTCGCTGCCACGCTGCTGTATTTGGGCCTGCGTTATGTCCTATTTGGCAACGCCGTACGCGAGCAGAGTGTCACTGATTGGACGTTCTTGTCGTTTGGCCTGCTCCAAGTAGTGAACGTCGGCCAGCTTATTCTCGGCTGGCATTCCGGCAACGTTGGCCTTGAGACGTTCGTCGGCGCCGATGCAGGCGCGCTTACTCTCCTTGGCGGCGGATTCATACTCTGGAGCCTTGTTGTTCTTCTAGCCGAAGGCCGTAAGGTACTGCGTCGGGCTCCAGAAAGCCGGAGTCGATATGTTTGGTACTTCGGCCCGGCGTGGTGGTTGATCGGGTCCGCGCCACTCGCGGTAACCTACGTGAGCCCTAGGCATCTGTACCTCGTCGCGGTGGGCGTGGCGATCGTGGTGGGGCTCGCGTTAGATGTACTCTGGGTCAGCCGACGACGGGCGCTACAGTTCCTTTCGGCTGCGGGCGCCACAGTTCTGATCGTAATGTACGGCACCCTGCAGAGGATTGAAGTGGATGGGCTTAACAGCTCTGGGGGTGTGTCCGCCCAAGCCGTCCGCGACGTCGAGCGCGAGGCGTTCGCAGCGCCACCAGGCAGCCTTTTGATTCTGGACGCGCCGGGACAGTGGACCTGGGGCATGCCGTACGTAGTTAGACCGCCTTTCATGGATCCCACTGCGACTCGAGATGTCTATGTCATGTCGAATCGTGAAGTTTATTGCTGCTCGACGGAAGCGTGGGCAGTTGAGACTCGGGAGGTCGTGGCGCGCTGGGCTGATCAGACCCATCCAGGTCAGGTCATCGTCATGCGCTGGGACGCGGCCGGCAATCTCATGCGTGTTCCGACAGCTGACCAGACGGGCACTCGGGTTAGGGCGTACGACCTTCTCGCCACCCAGTCCTCGACGGAACTGCGGCAGCGACTGAAGGTCCTCCTGACGCCGGGCTCCCGTGAAGCCAACGACTAGCGCTCAGATATCCGACAAGCAGAGTTGATGATCGGTTTTCGGGTCGAGTGCTGAGCGTGCTCGGAAAATCGCAGCACGCGCAACGAGTACTGCTGCGTTTGCAAGCAACGGCTCAGCGGGGCTGGTTCTCGATAAAACGGATGTAGCGCTCGACCGAGCGCTCCACCGCGTCGTTGCCGGCTGAGGCCACGACTCGCCCATCCCAGCCGCCGTAGATCCGCTCGAACCGAAATGGCCGCAAGCTGGCGGCGATGCGCTGTACGGCGTTCGCGGACAGTGGGATCAGGTTCGGGTAGCTGTACATGAAGCTCAGATAGCGACGATCCATCACGACCGTGAGCGAGTCGCCGGTGAACAGCAGACCGCGTCCCTCGGCGCCACCGGCCCAATGGAGCGCGGCCGAGCCTTCGAAGTGGCCACCCGTGTTGATGAGCGTGACGCCATCCAGGACCTGGCAGGTCTCGCCGTGCCACAGGCGCAGCGCAGCGGTGCGGTACTGCACCCATTGGCCATCGGCGGCGTGGATGTAGATGGGGCAGCCGCCGAACGCCTCGCTCCACGGCACCATGCACGCGTAGAAGTGCGGGTGCGAGATGGCGATCGCGCTGAGGCCGCCGCGCTGCCGCACTGCCTCGATCGACTCATCGTCGATGAAGCTGAGGCAGTCCCACATCACGGTGCCGTTCGGTGTCTGCACCAGTAAGCCGCGCTGGCCAATCGCGATAGGCGGCTGCGTCGCGACCTGGGACACGCCGGCCTCGATGTCGGTGATGGTGTTGCGCCGGCCTTCGCGGCGTAGGTCCTCGAGCGTGGTCCATTGTTGGCCCTGCCAGCCGATGTACTGGCGCTCGTCCTCGCAGATCGGGCAGTGCGCTGGCGGCGCATCGGTCGGTGCGTACTGCACGCCGCACGTACGGCAGATGAAAGCTGGCACAGGGTTTACGGTACTGCCCAGTGAGCTACCCTTGGTCCCTCGATGAGGGCGTTGGTGCGCGTTGCTGGCGGAGTCGACGTCGCCGAGCAGCCCGATCCCAAGCCGCGCCCGGACGAGGTCGTGGTGGCGGTCCACTCGTGCGGCATCTGTGGCTCGGACGTCCACGGGGTGGAGGCCAATATCGGCGGTGTCGGCGGCATCCCCGGCCACGAGTTCTCGGGCACGATTGCCGAGCTGGGTAGCGCGGTCACCGGGTGGCATGTGGGCCAGCCGGTCGCGGTGAACCCGCTCGGTGGCTGTGGTGCGTGCGACCCGTGCCAGCGCGACATGCCGATCCGCTGCGCGGCGCGCCCAAACCTGGGTCTGAACGCGCCCGGCGGCTTCGCCGAGTACGTGGCAGTCCCGTACGCACAGCTTCTCGCATTGCCCGACGCTTTGCCCGTCGAATATGGCTCACGAGTGGAGCCGCTGGCGGTTGCGCTGCGCGCGGTCGTGGATGCGCAGCCCGCGCCTGGTGACAACGCCATCGTGCTGGGCGTGGGCCCAATCGGCTTGCATCTCATCCTGGTGCTGCGCGCGCTTGGCGCGGGGACGATCGTCGCCGTAGGCCGAGCGTCCGTTGGACGACGCGAGGCGGCGGCTGCCTGCGGCGCTGACGTGGTCCTCGACAGTCGCACCATCAACGTCGTCGACTACGTTCGCGATTCGGGCCTCGATGTGGCGCAGGCGTACGAGTGCTCCGCTGACCCGATGGCGCTGGTGCACTTGAGTCACGCGGTGCGCGTTGGCGGCACGCTGGCGGCGGTGGCGCTGGGCTGGTCGCCGTCTTCGTTTGATACACACTCGTTCGTGGCCAAGGGCCAGCGGATGTTCGGCTCGTGCGCCTATGGCCAGCGCCACTTTGCTCGAGCGTTAGAGTTGATTGCCTCGCGCCAGGTGGACGTGGCGCCGCTGATCAGCGAGTGCGTCCCGATCGCCGAAGGGCCGTCAGCATTCGTGCGCTTGCGTACCCCAGGCAACCTGGTCGCGGTCCTGGTCCAGCCCTGGCGCTAGGGTTAGCCGAACGGTCGCGGGTCCGGATTGCTGCGCTCGAGGATGTGTTCGAACCGCGTGCGCACGATCTCGTCGACCTCGTCGCCGGGCCAGATGTAGAACTGCTCTGCCCTGATCCCCTCGAACACGGCGTCGGCGATCTCAGACGGCGGCTGGCCATTCTCCATCCGCCCACTGAAGCGACTTGGCGGGAAGGGCTGCGCCGCCGGCAAGTCGCCGTCCTGCAGCTCGAGCGGCCGATTGCGGCTGGCCTTCACCAGTTGCGTCTTGACGAAGATCGGACACAGCACCGAGCAGCCGATGCGCGCATCCCGCACCTTCAAGTTGCTGTACAGCGCCTCGCTGATCGCCACCACCGTGTGCTTTGAGACACCGTAGGCGCTGTTGCCGGGCACCAGCCCGCCCATCGACGCGGTATTGATGATCCAGCCTTCCTCGCCGTGCTCGAGCATTCGCGGTACGAACGTCCTGAGCCCGTGGACGACGCCCCAGACGTTGACGCCGAAGATCCAGCGCCAGTCGTTGAGGGTCGACTCCCAGATCGGTCCAGGTCGTCCCCCGAGCACGCCCGCGTTGTTGAACAGCACGTGCACCTTCCCGTACGCATCGAACGAGGCCCGTGCCAGATCCTCCACCGACTCCTGATCGGCCACGTCAGTGCGTACGCCGAGCACCTCATGCCCGTTGCGACGGAATGCCTCGACCGCTTCGTCCAGGGCGCCCTGCTCGACGTCGGCAAGCACCACGCGCATCCCCTCATCTGCGCACCGCCCAGCGATGGCGCGACCCATGCCGCTCGCGGCGCCGGTAACCACAGCCACGCGGTTCGTGAACTGCTGCATTTACGCGGGGCGGGGTTCGGGGCCTTCGCGCCAGCCGTCGGGCTCGCGCACCTCGTCGCCGGGGATGAGGCCGCTGCCGCAGCGACCGCACGTCAACTTGCGGCCGTTGTACAGCACGCTGCCGGGCTGCGCGGGACGGACGATGCGGCGATCCTCGAGCACGCCTGCGACGGCGCCGCACAAGAGGCAGTGCAGCTCCAGCCGGAGCGGACGGCGGCGCCGAAACGACCCGGGCTCCGAAGACGGTCCCCGCACGCGAGGCCATCCTACAAGCGGTCGCCGGGGCCTACAAGACCCGCCGCCTTTACCAACGCGTAATTCACAATTGTCAGCCCGTTAACAGGCACCTGGCACACTTCAGAGTGATGAAGAGCATCTTCCAGAGCCTGTTGGCGCTGGCACTGCTGGTCAGCCTCGGCCTGGTCGTGGCCGAGCGACTCGGCGATGACGTGCTGCGCAGCGGCTCCAGCGACGTCGTCCAGACTGTCGCGCCGCAGGCGGCAGATCCGGTTCGTATCGTCGCCGACCAGGACCAGGGCGCGGCAGCCGCGATCCAACAGGTCATTCAGCGCAGCAACAACGAGCAAGTCGAGGCGATCACGGCCCGCGATTCGTCCCGGATGTCGGACACGATGACCGACGACCACTTCCAGGAGCTCGTCCAGATCAATCAGGACCTGCTCGACAACGGCGTCACCGGTATCCGGCTGCTGCGTCTGGATTGGGGAGACATTGCCGTCAACGGCACCACGGCCACGGCGACAACCTACGAGACGTGGCGCACCACGTTCGATGACGGTCGAACCGCCCAATCGCGTGACCAGAACGACTACACGCTCGTGCTCGACAACGGCGCATGGAAGATCCAGTCCGATGCGCATCCCGAGACCACCCCCGCGGTCGGCAGCACGCCGCCACAGCGACCCGTCCCCGCGGTTCCAGGCATCCCCGACGACAACAACACCTCGCACAACTGGTCTGGCTACGCAGCCACGGGTGGCCGCTACACCGCCGTGAGCGGCACGTGGACGGTGCCCGAGTTCGCTCCAGACAGCACCTTTGGTATCGACGCGACCTGGGTGGGTATCGGCGGCGTGCATAGCCGCGACCTGATCCAGGCTGGTACCGAGCAAACGGTGAGCGGCTCGGGTCACACCCAGTACGAAGCCTGGGTCGAGATGCTGCCGCGCTCGTCGCGCCAGGTGTCGCTGAGGGTGCACCCTGGCGACTCGGTCACCATTTCCATCACCGAGCAGGCGTTGAACAACTGGCTGATCCAGTTCACCAACAACACCACCGGGCAGACCTACCAGGAAACGCAGCAGTACACCTCGTCGCATTCGTCGGCAGAATGGGTCGAGGAGGCGCCGAGCGCCGGTCGCGGCGGCATCCTGCCGCTGGCCAACTTTGGCTCGATCGACTTCAAGGATGGCACGGCGGTCAAGGATGGCCAGACCGTGACCATCGCGGGCGCGGACGCGGCGCCGATCACCATGCTCAGCGGCAACAATCAGGCGTTGGCGGTGCCGTCGCCGCTGGGCCAGGACGGCGCGAGCTTCAGCGTCGCGCGGACCGATGCGCCCGCGACCGCTACCCGAGCAACAGGTCGCCGACGCGGCCCCTGAGCTACGATAAGCCGCGGCTCGTGCGCTCCGCGGCAACGCTCCTGCTGTGTCTGACAGCGTGCACCGCGGCCACGCCGGTCGCTTCCACGGTGGCGCCGCCAACAGTGACAGCGGAGCCCGTGGTGGAGGTGCCAGTCCTCCTGGGTTCCCCAGCGAGCGTCTTCGTGGTGACCAATCGGACGGTGCCGCCCGCGATTGCCACGCTACTGGCGTCGACGCCCGCACCGCCACCCGCGAAGCCAACAGTAGCCGCGAAACCCGCGGCAACGCCGCTGCCGACCGTTGAACGCTCGCAGCCGAGCTCCTCGGCCTCGTTCCTCACGCCGATCGAACTGGAGCTGGAGCTTGCCGAGCCGATCATGACGAGCGCCGAGCTGCAGCGGCTGGTGGACGGTGTGCAGGAGTTGAATGGCGTCGCCCACGTGAGCTCGGACGGGCTCCATCTCAGCGTGCGTTACGACTCGGCCCTGGTGCTCCCAGCGCGCATACGCGACCGCCTCACCGAGCTGGGCCACCCCGCGCGCGCGGGCACCGAAATTCAGAATCCCGGCGATACTGCAGATTGACGTGAGCACCGACGACGATCGCGGCCGACTCGAAGTTGCCATCCGCGCCGCACGCGAAGGTGGCCTGCTGGCGCTCCAGCACGTCGGCGATCCGCTGTACTTCAAGATGAAGGGCCATCGCGACGTGATGGTCGGCGCGGCCCAGGTCGTCCAGGATGCGATTCGCAACGTGCTCCTGGCTGCCCACCCCGACGATGCCTTCATGGGCGAAGAAGGCCCCGATGACGAGGAGCTGCCCATTGCCGCCGAACGGTTGTGGGTGGTCGATCCGATCGACGGCTCGACCAACTACCTGAACAGCCTGCCGCTGTTCGTGATCAGCATCGCCTACCGCGAGGCAGGCGTCTTCCGCGTCGGCGTGGTCTACGACCCAACGCGCGACGAGCTGTTTTCGGCGACCTTCTCAGGTGGCGCCTGGCTCAATGGCGAGCCGATCACGATTGACCGCAAGGGCGAGGGCGAAGACATCTACGACGCGAGCATCGTCGCCACCGATTACCCCGGCGAGGGTATTTACCGCGCGCGGACGTTGCTTGGGGCAGCACAGCTGGCGGACCGCTTCATGACGCTGCTCAGCCTGGGCTCGCCGGCGCTGACCATCTGCTACATCGCGAGCGGCCGATTGCACGGCTACTTTCACCTGCAGTTGCACGTGTGGGACATCGCCGCCGCGGGCTTGATCCTGCGCGAGGCAGGCGGTGTGGTCACGAACCTGAGCGGCGGCTCGTGGCTGCACTCGGACGGCGCGTACGTAGCCAGCAACGTCGCCGTGCACGGCGAGATGCTCCGCCTCTTGAAGGTGTGCCTCCTCCCCTCGCCCTCTGGGAGAAGCGCCTAGCTCCCCTCGCCCTCTGGGAGAGGGGTTGGGGGTGAGGGCTAGCGTTTCGGCTGTAAGCTCGCCCTCACCCCGCGCTCCGCGCGACCCTCTCCCAGAGGGAGAGGGTGTTGTCTAGCCCAGGGCCTGCAGCAGCGTCCGCTCGATCAGGTTCTGGGCGATGTCGACCTTGTACGCGTTGAGGCTCATCGGCCGTGCTACGGTCCGAATCTGCCCCGCCGCGGTCCTGGCGGCCGCCTTGACGTCCTGACCCTTCAGGGCATCCTCGACCACCTTCGCCCGATAGGGCACTGGCGAAACGCCACCCAGGACGATGCGCCCATCGGTCCACTTGCCCGCGGCATCTGGAACGAAGGCGACCGCCACCGAGACCACCGCGAAGTCGTAGACCTGGCGGTCCTTCAACTTCGTCCACGCCATGCGGGTGCCAGCCGCTGGCGTCGGAATGGTGACCTCAGTCATCAGCTCGTTCGGCTTCAGCACATTCTCGCGCAGCACGTCTTCGCGTGGGCCGATGAAGTACTGATCGAACAGCACATCGCGGGCACCCGACGGTCCAGCAACCTTCGCCGTTGCGTTCAACGCAAGCAACGCGGTGGCTGAATCGGAGGGGTGGACGATGTAGCACAGCTCGCCACCGATGATGGCGTGATACGTGTTCTCGCCAGTGACGGCGAAGCAGAAGTCGCCACCCTTCTTGTAACAGGCGAAATTCTCCCCGCGGAAGAACCAGCACCGCGGCCGCTGGTTGATATTGCCGCCCAGCGTGCCAAAGTTGCGGATCAGCGGTGAGGCCACCGACATGGCGGCCGACGAGAGCAGCGGGAACGTCTTCTTGACGTCCTCCGACTCGATGATGTCGGTCAGCGTCGTCGCCGCGCCGATGGTCAGTCCGTTGCCGGCGGCCTTGATGCCGCGCAGCTCCGGGATGGCGGTGATGTCGACCAGGGCCGTAGGCAAAGGCATGCCTTTGCCCTGGACCCAGTCCTTCATGATGCCGCCAACCAGATCGCTGCCGCCGGCGACCACCTTACCGCCAGGCCCAAGCTGGTTCAGCAGACCAACGGCTTGGGAAACGGTAGTGGGTTCGTGTAGATCAAATCCTTTCATCCGTTCCCCCTTACGACGCGTTCTTCAGAGCGGCGAGCACGCGCGCTCGAGTGAGCGGGATGTCCTCCACCCAAACGCCGACGGCGTTGTAGACGGCGTTGATCATCGCCGCGGCCACCGAAGAGATCGGTGGCTCGCCGATGCCATGCGCACCGAAGACGCCGTAGTTCTTGGGCTTTTCGACCTCTCAGTCAACGCCTGGCCGATGCCCATGATCGCGCCGCCCTCGATCTGTTGCTTGAGGCTGAGGGGGTTGATGATCCTACCGACGTCGTGCGATGACACGTAGTTCAACACCTTGATCGAACCAGTCGCGGTGTCGACTTCGACTTCCGCCACGCCCGCGGCCCAGGCGTTGCGCAGCCACGTTGATTCGTGGACGTGCATGCCTGACGCGATGATCGGGTTCGCGGCGAACGAGACGACATCAGCAACCTGGATCTTCTTGTTGGGGTCGTCTTTGTAGACGATCACACCTCGCGCCACGTCGAGGTCTTCGGGCTTGACGGTAACCGTCTCGGGTGGTGTCTTACGCCGCCCTTGATCGACCAGCATGCGCACCGCCCAGTCGAGCAGCTGCGTGCGGGCCGACTGCGCCGCTTCGTACACACCCCAGCCGCCGCTGAGCACCTGTCGACTGCCGGCGGTATTGCCGGTGTCGGCGGTGTAGTCGGTATCGACTTCGTGGGTGATGCGCACCCTCGAGAGCGGCATGCCCAGGCCCTCGGCGGCGATCATCGCCATGATGGTGCGCTCGCCCGGCCCGACTTCCGCGGCACCCGAGTTCACGGGTGCCGTCGGAGTTGACGATCACCGTACCCGTCGACGGTGAGCCACCACCGCCGTGCGTGCACGAGTGAGCAGCTAGACCGATGCCGTGAAAGACGCCTGGCCGCACCTCCTTGGTCTTGGGCGCGTGCCACTTCGTCGACCAGCCGGCTTTCGCTGCCGCCTGCTCGAGGACGTCCTTCATGCCTGAGTTGTTGAAAGGCTGCTTCGTGTCCGGGTTGGCCTCGAGGTTGAGGTTCCGCAGCCGGAACTCGAGCGGGTTCATGCCGATGGCGTAGGCGGCTCGCTCGATGAGTGGCTCGCGCGCCAGCGTGTTGTTTGGATGCTCGGTGCAGCGGAAGGAGCCGTACCTGTAGCTGTTGGTCATCACGTTGATCGACTGCTGCCACAGGTTGTCGATCTTGTACAGGACCTCCAGGCCGGATGACGTGCCGACACCACCGCTGCCGCGTTGCGCACCCGCGTCGCCAATGTTCTTGC
>WNGA01002919.1_pt1 | contig 25874 bp, 25 predicted proteins | sample 5400061 | NCBI WGS metagenome assembly WNGA01 (sample SAMN13153366, study PRJNA577476) | soil metagenome | isolation source: 100 cm soil or saprolite under grassland replicate 2 | place: USA:California | collected 2016-06-15 | reverse complement strand
ATCGTCCGACCGAAACAGGAGTGGTGCGTCGTGGAGCGGCCCCAGCTACGCATCCTGAGCGACGAGTTATGGAGCGCAGCCCGCGCGCGCATGGATAAACCGCGCGCCCTCGGTGGAGGCAAGGGGAAAGGTGCTGCACCGCGCACGCTCTTCGGCGGGCTGCTCCGCTGTGGGCGTTGCGGAGGAGCCATCATTGCGGTTGACGAACGTAGCTACGGCTGTGCTGCCTGCAAGGACCGCGGCGCGAGCGTGTGCTCTGGCATCAGAGCGCGCCGCTCCGATGTCGATGATCGGCTGTTGGGCGTCGTCAAGGAAGAACTGCTCACGCCGGAGGCTCTGATTGAGGTTGAGCATATGGTGCGTGAGATCTCCTCCAGCGCCGCATCGGACAAGGCCAAGCGTAAACAGACCATCGCTGCGCGCTTGCTGGAGCTCGACCGCGAGATCGGTAACCTCGTCCAGGCAATCGCCACGATGGGGATTTCGGAAGCGCTGCAGGAGCGCTTGGTTGCGGCGGAACGCGAACGCGCCGAACTCAAGCAGGAAAGCGCCAGGGCGTCGCAAGGTACCGGCGCGATGGTCAACGTCGTGCCGTATTACCAGCGCTTTGTCATGGACCTGCAAAGCGCCTTGGCACGCGATACGACGCGGGCGCGGGCCATGCTGCAGGAGATCTTCGGAAGGATTCGCCTGGTCGAGAGGGACGACGGGCTTTACGCAGAATTCGAAGCGCCCCTTGAGCGGCTACTACTCGCCGCCGGAGGGGCGCTTCCAGGTCGGGTTGCGGGGGAAGGATTTGAACCTTCGACCTTCGGGTTATGAGCCCGACGAGCTGCCAGACTGCTCCACCCCGCGTCAGAGCCCAAAAGTATAGCGCGGCGAGCCGGTCCGGGTCAATCCGCCCACGGCTTACGCCGCTACAGTGCCTCGGTCTCCGCGGCGCGCGGTCGCCAGACGAGAAGTCGGTTCTCGATCTGTGTGACGACGAAGTCGAGAACGAGCGCGAACATCGTCAGCACGAGGATGCCTGCGAACACGGTATCGATGTCGAACACGCCCTCGGCCTGGTGGATGAGGTAGCCCACGCCTCGCGCCGAGCCGAGATATTCGCCGACCACCGCACCCACGAACGCGAGCCCGATGGAAGTGTGGAGGCTCGAGAATACCCAACTCGTGGCCGAAGGGAGATAGACATAGCGCAGCAATTGCCTGCCCGATGCGCCGAGCATGCGCGCATTGGCGAGCACCACCGGGCTTACTTCCTTCACGCCCTGGTAGACGTTGAAGAAGACGATGAAGAACACGAGCGTGATGCCGAACACGACTTTCGACGTGATCCCCAAGCCGAACCACACCGCGAAGATCGGCGCGAGAATCACCCGCGGCATCGCATTCATCGCCTTGATGTAGGGATCCGCGAGCGTCGACGCGGTCGGCGACAGCGCCAGCCAGAGTCCGAACACGAGCCCGAGCAGGGTGCCGATCGCGAAGGCGAGCAGCGTCTCGATCAGCGTAATACCCAGGTGCAGGTAGATGCTGCCGCCTGCAAACCAAGTCCAGATGCGCTTGGCGACTTCGTGCGGCTGGCCGAAGAAAAACTTGGCCCGCATCGGATCGTCGAAATAGAAAGGCGGAATCAGCCCCGGCTCGGTCATCACGTACCAGAAGAGGAACACGCCGGCCAACAGCAGCAAGTGATAGATCGCGAGCCGCCCGCGCGAGACGCGGAGATGGGTCCTTCGTGCGCCGGGCTCGGCGTCAACTCTTACGGCTTCGGGCATAACCCTTGAGAACTTCGTTCTTCATCTTATGCCAGATCTCGCGATGCAGCTCGACGAACCGCGGCGTGAGCCGTATCTCGTTGACGTCGCGCGGCCGCGGCAGGTCGATCGCGTACTCGCCGATGGGATGCGTTGCCGGTCCCGCCGACAGCACGATCACCCGGTCCGAAAGCGCGATCGCCTCCTCCAGATCGTGCGTGATGAACAACACCGACTTCCGATCTGCCGACCACAGGTCGAGCAACTCGTTTTCCATGAGCTGCCGCGTCTGTACGTCGAGCGCAGAGAATGGCTCGTCCATCAGGAGCAGCTGCGGGTCGAGGATCAGAATCTGGGCGAGTGCCACGCGCTTGCGCATTCCACCGGAGAGCTCGTGCGGATAGCGCTTCTCGAAACCGGTGAGACCGACGCGATTGAGCCAGTCGCGAGCGCGCTTTTCCGCCTCGTTGCGATCGATGCCGGCGAATTCCAGCCCGGCGAGGACGTTGTCGAGCGCGCTGCGCCAGGGCATCAGCGATTCGGCCTGGAACATGTAGCCGGCTTTGGCGTTGATGCCGCCAAGCGGCTCGCCCAGGACGCGCACGTTGCCCGACGACGGCGCCAACAGACCTGCTGCAACGTTGAGCAATGTGGACTTGCCACAGCCGGTCGGACCGACCACCGAGACGAACTCGCCTGCGCCGACGGCAATCGTCGTGTCCTTGACCGCGGTGTAGCGCTCGCTCTGCCGCTCGCGCGAGGCGAACGTGCAGGTGATGCGTTCGAGCGAGAGCGCCGGAGTGGTCAAAAGTAAGTGTCGTGGTTCGTCGAGCGACGACACTGGGTCCGGGCCCCGACTTCAATCATATCCGGCGGCAGGCTTCGCGGGGACGACGAATAGTTGTCCTATTTCTTGTACTTCGCCAGCGCCTTCTGCACGTAGCTGTTGTCGAAAGTCTGCGCGAGCTTGATCTCGCTCGGCTTGATCGCCGGATTGAACGCCGCGAGGAACTTGAGCGTGTTTTCCGCGCCCTCCTGCGTAAACATGCCATCGGGCGAAATCGCGTCCTTGAACTTGATATAGCTGGCGATGTAGAGCGCGCGATCGCCGAGAAGATAGTCCGGCGGCACGGTGTCCGCGACCTGGTCCGGCGTCGCGGTGCGCAGCCACAGCAGCGAGCGGACGATCGCGTTGGTCAGCGCCTGCACCGTGTTGGGATTTTTCTTGATGAAGTCGATCGGCGCATAGAGCGCGGCCGCCGGAAGGTCGGAGAAACCGAACACTTTCCGGGTGCCCGCCTCGGTGCGGGTGTCGGCGACGACCACGATGTCACCGGCCTTTTCCATCATCGTGATCACCGGATCGATGTTGGAGACCGCATCGATCTGGCCGCTCTTCACGGCTGCGATCACGCCGGACGACGTTCCCACACCGATGAACGACGCGTCGTCGGGCTTGAGGCCTCCCTGCACCATCAGGTGCTGCACCACACGATTGGTGCTCGACCCCGGAGCGGTAACGCCGATCTTCATGCTCTTCAGGTCCTTGGGCGACGTGTAGCTCGCGGCCTTGGCCTTGACGACGCCGACTGTGATCGCCGGATAGCGGCCCATCTTGACGAACCCCTGCATGTTGAGACCCTTGGGCTGCTGATCGATCGTGTTCTCCCAGGCGCCCGAGACGACATCCGAACTGCCGCCGACGACCGCCTGCAGCGCCTTGGATCCGCCCGCGAAGTCGCTGATCTCGACGTCGAGGCCCTCGTCCTTGAAGTAGCCCAGCCTCTCCGCGATGGTGAGCGGAATGTAGTAGAACGCGGGCTTGCCGCCGACCGCGATACTGACCTTCGGCTTTTCGGGCTTGCCTTGCGCCTGCGCGGCGAAGGGCAACGATATGGCCAGGGTCGCGCATGCGGCGACGACCAGGCTGCGCAAGAGTTTCATTGTTTCCTCCAATGGCAAATTGGACGCCGATTCATCGAGCGGCGCTCGCTGTCGGCTGCGTTCGAGCGGCGATGCTCACACAGCATTGCACACCTGTCAACGCGGCGAGAAATAACGTAGTGCGTAGCCCGGGCTGAGCGAAGCGATGCCCGGGTCAACGTGGAATGAAGGCACCCCCGGGCTTCGCGCTGCGCGCTCAACCCAGGCTGCGTAACTACGCAACTCAACGAGACAGCGTCGGCTCGAGCGCCGCCGGCGGCGGATGAAGATCGGTCGACTTCCCGGCCTTGACGACCTGCCCCGGCAGCTCGTGGCCGACGATCTCGCCGAGCCGGCGCGAAGCGGCGAGCAGGCGATCGAGGTCGACCCCCGTGTCGTAGCCCATGCATTGCAGCATGTGCACGACGTCCTCGGTGCAGACGTTGCCGGTCGCGCCGGGCGCGAACGGACAGCCGCCCAAACCCCCGAGGCAACCTTCGAAGCGCACGACGCCCGCCGCGAGGCCTGCGAGAATGTTTGCCAGACCCATGCCGCGCGTGTTGTGAAAATGCAGCGTCAGCGAGAGATCCGGAAAGCGCTTCGCGACGGCGCCGGCGAGCTGCTCGACCTGTTTCGGGTTGGCCATTCCAGTCGTGTCGCCGAACGTGATTCCGCGCACGCCGAGATCGACATACCGCGCGACGCAGTCGATCACCTGCGCTTCGGGCACGACGCCTTCGAAGGGACAGCCGAACGCGGTCGCGACCGCTCCGACGACGCCGATGCGGCTGCCGCGAAGCGTTTCGAATACTTCATTGAAGCCGGCGAACGATTCCGCAATGCTGCGGCGGACGTTGGCACGGTTGTGCGTCTCCGAAGCCGATACGACGAGCACGATCTCGTCGACCTTTGCCGCGAGCGCCCGCTCGGCGCCGCGCGCGTTCGGCACCAGCGCGACGTAGGTTACGGCAGAATTGCGGCGGATGCCCGCCATCACCTCGGCCGCGTCGCGAAGATTCGGCACCGCCTTGGGCGATACGAACGAGGTTGCTTCGATCTTGGCGACGCCGGTCGCGGATAGCAGATCGATGATCTCGATCTTGCGCTCGGTCGGGATCCACGAAGGCTCGATCTGAAATCCGTCGCGCGCGACGACGTCGTGAATGAAAATCCGTTGGCTCATTTGGGTTGTCGCCCCGGCGTAGGCCGGGGCCCAAGTTGTTTATCGAAATTGGATCCCGGCCTTCGCCGGAATGACGTATTTAGCCGGTCCCGCTCAGATCGCTCCCGCCGCGCGCAGCCGCGCGATGTCCTCGCCGCTGTAACCGATCCCGCGCAGCACTTCGTCGGTGTGCTCGCCGAGCGCAGGGCCGATCCACTCCATCTCGCCGGGCGTCGCCGAGAGCTTGGGCACGATACCCGGCAGCTTGAGCGGCGTGCCGTCGGGCAGCGTCATCTGGCGGATCATGTAGCGCGCCAGATAATGCGAGTCGGCGACGATGTCCGCCGCCGTGTAAATCTTGCCGTGCGGAACGTCGGCGGCTTTTAGCGCGGCGAGGATCTCGTCGAGATCGTGCACCGCGGCCCATTCGCCGATCGCGCCGTCGATATCGGCCGTGCGCTTGACGCGGCCGACGTTGTTCGCAAGCGCAGGGTCCTGTCCGAGGTCGTCGCGTCCGATCGCGTGCATCAGCCGCTTGTAGATGCTGTCGCCGTTGCCGGCGATGACGACGCTCTGGCCATCCCGCGTCGTGTACGTGTTCGACGGCACGATGTTGGTGAGCCCCGTGCCGATGCGGCCGCGGATCTCGCCGAACAAGTCGTAGTCGGGCACCAGGCTTTCCATCATGTTGAATACGGCTTCATACAGCGCCACGTCGACGACCTGCCCCTTGCCGTCGTTGGCGTTGCGATAATGCAGCGCCATCAGCGCTCCGATCACGCCGTGCAGCGCGGCCAGCGCGTCGCCGATGCTGATGTTCATGCGCACCGGCGGCCGGTCGGGAAAGCCCGTGACGTGGCGCATGCCGCCCATCGATTCCCCGATGGCGCCGAATCCGGGCTGGTCGCGATACGGCCCGGTCTGCCCGAACCCCGACAGGCGCACCATGATCACTCCCGGGTTCGCCGCCGCGAGCGCTTCGTAGCCCAAGCCCCACTTCTCCAGCGTGCCGGGACGAAAATTCTCCACGACGATGTCCGCGTGGCGCGCGAGTCGGCGCACGATCTCCTGCCCTTCCGCAGAGCGCAGGTTCGCCGTCACCGATTTCTTGTTGCGTGCCTGGACGTACCACCAGAGCGATGTGCCGTCATGCAGCAAGCGCCATTGCCGCAGCGGATCTCCGCCATCCGGAGGCTCGATTTTGATCACTTCGGCACCGAACTCGGCAAAGATTTTCCCCGTGAACGGTCCCGCAATGAGCTGACCCAGCTCGAGCACCTTGATTCCGGCGAGCGGACGCGGAGAAGTCGCGGGAGCGGTCATCAGATGGCGCCACCCGACCGGCGCGCCCGCAACTCGGCTTCGAGCTTCGGCAGCTTCGCCGCCATCTCGTCGCCGACGAAGATCTGCGGCTTCGAAGACTCGCGCTTCTCGGCGCGCTCGCGCTCCGCAATTCTCTCCTTGGCCTGCTCGAATGCCTTGACGAACGAATCCTCGAAGCGCAACGCGTGTTGGAACAGCGCGTCGCCGAAGTACGTCGCCTCGCTTTCGCTGCCGCAGCCGAACGACGTCCGGTCCGCCGCCGATGCGGTCATGATCAGGGTGTAATCGTCCTTCAGCGGCTCGACGAATCCGCCCGAATAGCACGCCGATACGACGATGATGCGCCACTTGATCCCCGCGCTGTCGAGCATCTCCTTCAACGTTGCAGGCGCAAGCGCCTCGAGCTGCAGCGGCGGAAATTCGACGGCGAGCTTGTGGTCCCGGCCGCCGTGGCTCGTGAGGTAGACCATTACCATGTCCTGTTCGCGATCGATCATGTCGCCTATCTCGGACAGCGTCGCGCGCAGGTTGCTCACCGTCGCGAACGGTGCCTCGAGCATGGTGCGCGGATTGTTGATCAGCACGATCGAGCGGCCGTCGGTGTCGAAGCGGTCGTCGAACAGATCGCGCGCGACTTCGATGTCTTTGCGGAATACATCCTCGGCCGAGTACGACGCGAAGCCGACGAAGTAGAGATCGGTCACACGGGGCCGCTCGTCCTCGAGCTCGGTGACCGCGTCGTACAGGAGTTGCGGCTGCTTGATGAGAACCGCCTCCGAAGCGGGGCTGGGATACCGCGTTCCCTGCACTGCGGTCGGCGGCGCGGCGTAGAACCACGGCTGGTACGCCCAGATCGCCAGCGGAACGCCCGCGAGGAGCAGCGTGGCGCCGGCAAGTGAGCGCAGCCAGAAGCGTGGCTGCCGCGGCATCAGCGCGGTCGCGATGGCGCGCCAGTAGATGAAAGCGATCCAGACGACGAGGAGCCAGAAGCCCGCCCATTGCAGCGAGTAACCGAAAACACCGCCCTGATTTCCAGGCAGCGCGAGGATGAAATTCAGCACGCCCAGCGCAGGATCGCTGGCCAGCACGATGACCGGCACCGCAAGCCGGAGATGCGGTTGCCTGAACGCAGCAGAAAGCAGCGCTCCCATAAGGAGCAGTGCGGCAGCTTCGAAACCTTCGTACACGATCGCGTGCAGCGACAACGTCGGATGCGCGCCGGCGCGCACATAGTCGTTCGTCACGCCGATCAGCACGCCGATGCAGAGGAGCAGCAGAAGCTGCCGTACGCTCACGCGGAACGCGAGCAGCGAGACGGGCAGGCCGAACGCCAACCGCAATCCGCTTTTGAGATTGCGCGACAAATCGATCCAGGCTTGTCTCACGTGCGATGTCACAGTCATCAAGAGCACCTGGCTCGTCAGACGTTCGCGCGCGCCGCGATGTATGCCTTGACCGCCGCGGCGTCAACGCGCAGCACGTCGAAGCGTTGCGGCAAATGTTCCAGCCGCGCATATGCAGCGGGACGCTCGGGCTCCCGGCCCAGCGCCTCGCGGATCGTCGCCGCAAACTTTGCAGGCAGCGCCGTCTCGATGCAGATCAGCGCCACGCCGGGATCGCGCCGCTCGAGCCCGACCTTGATGCCGTCGGCGGTGTGGGGATCGACGATGACGCCATAGCGTTCCGCCACGTGGCGTATCGTGGCGAGGCGATCGGCATGCGTGCTCTTGCCGGACACGAAGCCCGACGCGGCGAGCCTCTGCCGATACGGCGTGCCGGCGAGGTCGAACCCGCCGTCGTGCGCAACCTGCAGCCAGAGCTCGCGTACAACTGCCGGATCGCGGCCGACCAAGTCAAAGACGAAGCGCTCGAAATTCGAAGCCTTCGAGATGTCCATCGACGGGCTCGATGTCGAAACCGTCTCGCCCCCGGTACGGATGCGATAGCGTCCTGTCTTGAAGAACTCGTCGAGTACGTCGTTCTCGTTGGTGGCGAGGATAAGGCGGCGGATGGGCAAGCCCATCGCCTTCGCGACATGGCCGGCGAGAATATTGCCGAAGTTGCCGCTGGGCACGGCGAAGTCCACCTCCTCGCCGTCGTCCCGCGCTACCGCGAGATAACCCTTGAAGTAGTAAACGATCTGAGCCGCAATGCGCGCCCAGTTGATCGAGTTGACCGCGCCGAGTCGATGGCGGGCCTTGAACTCCGCGTCGCCGGCGACGGCTTTGACCAGATCCTGGCAATCGTCGAACACGCCCTCGATCGCCAGATTGAAAATGTTCGCGTCGGCGAGCGAATACATCTGCGCCGTCTGGAACGCGCTCATCCGGCCCTTCGGCGAGAGCATGAATACCCTGATCCCCCGCTTGCCGCGCAGCGCGTATTCGGCCGACGACCCGGTGTCCCCCGAGGTCGCCCCGAGAACGTTCAAGCCCTCGTGTCCTCGCGCCAAGGCATATTCGAACAGATTCCCCAGGAGCTGCAGCGCGATGTCCTTGAACGCCAGCGTCGGGCCGTTGGCGACGCGCAACAGATGCAGGCGCGGTTCGAGCGTCATTACCGGCGCGATCTCGTCGCTGCCGAAGGTCGCCGCGGTGTAGGTGCGGTCGATGATCGCCCGGAGATCGGCGGGAGGGATGTCGTCGGCGTAGCGCGACAGGATTTCGAACGCGAGCCCGCCATACGACAGCGGCCGCAGACGCGCCAGGTCGGCCGCGGAAAAGCGCGGGTACGACTCCGGCACCGCCAGCCCGCCGTCGGGCGCGAGACCCTCGAGCAGGATTGCCGAAAACGGTTGCGGCTCCATGCCGCCGCGGGTGCTGACGTAACGCATCAACTCAGTTGAGCTGTTCCATCCGGATGCGCACGACTTTGCCGCGCACGGTCCCCAGCGACTCGATCTTGACGATCGCGTCCATAACCTGCCGCTCGATCGACTGGTGCGTAAGCAGGATGATGTCGGTCTGGTCCTCGCCCTCGGACGGCTCCTTCTGGATCATGGCGTCGATCGAGATGTCGCGATCGGCGAGGATGCGCGTGATATCGGCGAGCACGCCTGGCCGGTCGAGCACGCGCATGCGCAGGTAGTAGCTCGTGACGACATCCCCCATCGGCAGAAACGGAATATCGGACATTTGATCGGGCTGGAAGGCGAGGTGCGGCACCCGGTGCTCCGGGTCCGCGGTGTGCATTCGCGTCACGTCGACCAAGTCCGCGATCACCGCGCTCGCCGTCGGCTCGGCGCCTGCGCCCGGGCCGTAGTAAAGCGTCGGCCCGACCGCGTCGCCCTTGACCAGCACCGCGTTCATCGGTCCTTCGACGTTGGCGATCAGCCGCGTCGCGGGCACGAGCGTCGGATGCACGCGCAGCTCGATTCCCTGCTGCGCACGACGCGTGATCCCGAGCAGCTTGATCCGGTAGCCCAGCTCCTCGGCGTAGCGGATGTCCTCGTGCATGAGCTTCGAAATGCCCTCGGTGTAGGCCTTCTCGAACTGCATCGGCACTCCGAAGGCGATCGCCGACATGATGGCGAGCTTATGTGCCGCATCGACGCCGTCGACGTCGAACGCCGGGTCGGCTTCGGCATAGCCGCGCGCCTGCGCTTCCTTGAGCACGGCCGCGAACGGGGCGCCCGTCCTGCGCATCTCCGACAGGATAAAGTTGCTGGTGCCGTTGATGATCCCGGCGATCCATTCGATGCGATTCGCGGTCAGCCCTTCGCGCAACGCCTTGATGATCGGGATGCCGCCGGCAACGGCCGCCTCGAACGCGACCATCACCCCGGCCTTCTGCGCCGCGGCGAAGATCTCGTTGCCGTGCGCGGCGAGGAGCGCCTTGTTGGCGGTGACGACGTGCTTGCCCTGCGCGATCGCCTGCAGCATGAGCGAACGCGCGGGCTCGATGCCGCCGATGAGCTCGAGCACGATGTCGACGTCGGGCCGGCGCACCAGGGCGTCGATGTCGGCATTCACCTCGACGCTATCGGCGCCTTGCAACAGCGCGCGCGCCTTTTCCGGTGTCCGCGTGGCGATCTGCGTGATGCGGATCGGGCGTCCGGCGCGGCGTGAAATCTCCTCCGCATTGCGATTGAGAACGGTCCACGTGCCGCGGCCAACCGTGCCCAGGCCGAGCAGGCCGACGCGCATGGGTTGCATCGTGGCGTTAGGCATTGCGAGAAACGCTAACCGATTCGGCGGCGAAGTCGGTCGAGTACCCGGGCGCCGCAAGCGCCGACCTACGGGGTCCCGGCGCGGCTGCGGGAGTCAACCCACGACTCCCTTGCCGCGCCACCCGTGACCGCCGGCGCGGCGCACGGGCACTCGCCTCGCCTTCGCCGCCTTTCACGGTGTAGCGCGCGGGCGTCACGGCGACGGCAGGCGCATTGTGGCGCAGTCGTCGCGAAGCGGGTGGCTCGTGTGCGGCGGCCTCCTGAACGGTCCTGCGTATACACAGCTCGCGTGTCGGCCGCGCACGCGACTCGCCACGCGCGATCCCCACGCTTTCGCGTGGGGCCCCTCGCTGCCGGCTCGCGCGGCAACTCGTCGTGTTGAGTGGCCGCCGCGAGCCGGGACCCGCTCGACGACACGCTTTGCGCCACGCGCCGAGTCGCCGCGGCGCCGGCGCGCTATCAGGGCCCGTCTTCACAAAAGTCCGTCTTCGCGAAACATCTGCTTGATGCCGCGTATGGCCTGTCGCGTTCGCGGTTCGTTCTCGATCATCGCGAAGCGCACGTGCGCGTCGCCGAACTCGCCGAAGCCCACGCCCGGCGAGACCGAGACCTTCGCCTGCGCGAGAAGCTTCTTGGTGAACTCCAACGAGCCGAGCTTGCGGTAGGGTTCCGGAATCCGCGCCCAGACGTACATCGATGCCTTGGGACTCTCCACCCTCCATCCGGCTTCGTGCAGGCCCTTCACCAGCACATCGCGCCGCTTCTGGTACTTCATCGCGATGTCTGCCACGCATTCCTGCGGGCCCTCGAGCGCGGCGATCGACGCGACCTGGATCGGCGTGAACGTGCCGTAATCGTGATAGCCCTTGATGCGCGACAGCGCGTACACCAGGTCCTTGTTGCCGACCATGAAGCCGATGCGCCAGCCCGCCATGTTGTAGCTCTTGGACATGCTGAAGAACTCGACGGCGACTTCGCGCGCGCCCGGCACCTGCATGATCGAGGGCGCCTTCCAGCCGTCGAAGCAGATGTCGGCATAAGCGAGATCGTGCACGACGTAGATGCCGTACTCGCGCGCCAGCGCGACGATTTTCTCGAAGAACGGCAGCTCGACGCATTGTGCCGTGGGGTTGGCCGGAAAATTGATGATGAGCATCTTCGGCTTCGGAAAGCTCATCTTGATCGTATGCTCGAGCTCGGCGAAGAAGTCGACGTCGGGCGTGAGCTGCACCTGGCGGATGTCCGCGCCCGCGATCACCGGGCCGTAGATATGGATTGGATAGCTCGGGTTCGGCACCAGCACCGTGTCGCCGCGGCCGAGCGTGGCGAGCGCGAGATGCGCGATGCCTTCCTTCGAGCCGATGGTGACGATCGCCTCGGCCTCGGGATCGAACTCGATGTCCCAGCGGCGGCGGTACCACTGGCAGATGGCACGGCGCAAGCGCGGAATGCCGCGCGAGACCGAGTATCCGTGCGTGTCCGGACGCTGCACCGTTTCGACCAGCTTGTCGACAATGTGCCGGGGCGTCGGTCCGTCCGGGTTGCCCATGCCGAAGTCGATGATGTCCTCCCCGCGGCGGCGGGCGGCCATCTTCAATTCGGAGGTGATGTTGAAAACGTACGGCGGGAGGCGCTCAATGCGCGCGAACTGCGTCTCGGAGGGAGAAGCCATGCCGGGTCCTTCTGCGCGTAAGCGCCCGGAACCGTCCGAGCGACGTCGCAGCGGGTTGAAGCTATAATCCTAACGAATTTAAGCGGTTGCCGCAATGCACCATCAGCGTCCGGAAGCGCGCTCGAAATGAAGTTCCATTTGAGTACCGCGGAGGGCAACGTCTTTACCGGCCACGGCCTGGATTACGTCCGGCTCGGCATCGTCGAGTACCGCGATAATGTTCTCGTCACGCCGGATCGCATCGCCACCGGTTGGACCGCCGGCGGCTTCGATACTCTGAGCGAGGCCGATTTCGAGGCGCTCGCGGAGCTCAAGCCGGAAGTCGTGCTCCTCGGTACCGGGACACGCTTACGCTTTCCCCACCCGCGCCTGACCCGCGCGCTGACCGACGCCGGTATCGGCGTCGAAGTGATGGACACGCCTGCCGCGTGCCGCACGTTCAATATCCTGGCGGCAGAAGGACGGAAGGTCCTTGCCGCCGTGATTCTCGATCGCCGCTGAATCGCGACGGCAACCCGCGGCCTCAGCGCGCGGACAGTTCATTGACCAGGCCGCGCGTCGGCCGCAGCCGCGACTCGCCTCGCGCGATCCCCACTTCGCTGCGCTCGCAGGGCGACCGGCGACGCTGCGGGCTCGCGCGGCTACCCGAGGATTTCGCCGATGCGCGTTCGCCGCTGCAACTCCGACTCGAACTCCTGCAGCTCCGGGCCCAGCGCGTCGCGGGCCGAAACCATGCCCACCGGCTTGCCATCCTCGACCACCGGCACATGGCGGAAACCGCTTTCGTACATCATCAGCAGCGCGTGGCCGAAGGGCTTTTCCGGACTGATCGTCTGCGGTTGCGCCGTCATCACGTCCGAGAGCCGAGTCGTTTTGGGATCGCGACCCTCGGCGAGCACGCGAAACACCGCGTCGCGCTCGGTGAAGATGCCGGCGAGACGGCCGTTGTCCTTGACGACCATTACGGCGCCGACGCTTTTTTTCTTCATCAGGCGTGCCGCATCGGTGACCGTAATTTCAGCCGTCGCGGTCAGTATTTTCTGCTTGGCGATAACGTTGCGAATGGGGCGTTGGGGCATGGCGGACCTCACACGGAACTTCTGATGGGTCGCCGCGGCGGAACGCGCCGGACCGGCGCCGTGCTCGTTCCGCCGCGATACATGTAGCATACGTCTGCGGCTATGCTTCGGCAACGGCTTTCGAGTGGAATTCGGCCAGCACCAGGAGACACCATGTTTCGGGTCTACGGTATGTCGGCTTCGGGCAATTGTCACAAGGTGCGTATGACGCTCGAAGCATTAGCGCTACCTTATGCCTGGAACGAGATCGACCCGGGTCGCGGCGAGACGCGCACGCCCGGGTTCCTCGCGATGAATCCTAACGGCAAGGTGCCGGTGCTCGAAATCGAGCCCGGGACCTATCTGCCCGAGTCGAATGCGATCCTGTGGTATCTGGCCGAGGGCACGCCGCTTCTGCCTTCCAGCGCGCTGCCGCGCGCGCAGGTGCTGCAGTGGCTTTTCTTCGAACAGTACAGCCACGAGCCCTACATCGCCGTCGCGCGTTTCCTGCGCAAATTCCATCCCGATCCGGAATCGCAGCACGCGCTCGCGGAAAGCAAGATGAAGGGCGGTTACCGGGCGCTCGAAGTGATGGAAGGCCGGCTGGCGCAAGATCCCTATTTCGTCGGTGCCCGCTACAGCATCGCCGATATCGCCCTTTACGCGTACACCCACGTCGCTGGCGACGGCGGGTTCGATCTCGGACCTTTCCCCGCAGTACGTGCGTGGCTCGATCGTGTCCGCGCGCAACCCCGCTATGCCGCGATGCCTGGTTGAAGTGGCTTAAGTAGGGTCAGAGACGACTTTCGAGCAGGTCCGGAGTAACTCTGAACGTTCCAAGAAAATCGTCTCTGACCTACTTAAGCCCTACTTAAGCCGAACCAGACGCGGATTTCCTGCGAATTCATTCGCACAGTGTCAGCACTGGATCATCTGCCGGCAGTATTCCGTGAGCTCGCGCACGACCGTCGTGACCCCGACGGGGAGCCGCGCCTTGCCCGCGCCGTAGTCCAGCGCAAGCTTGAAGTCGTACTTGCGGAAGAACGCGTCGAATTGCTCCGCGCCGACGGTGCCCAACGCGGTGAGCTCGTCGCGCTCGGCATCGTAGTCGAGCAGAATCGCCGCCAGAGGCTGCGGCGCGGGACCGCTGATGACGCGCGCTCCCGCGGCAGGATCGTAGACGCTGTGATCGGCGCAGCAATGGATCACATTGCCGTCCGAGGTCGGAGAGCGACTGGGCTGGAAGCGGATGAAGCTCACTTCGCGCGTCGGATAGGCGAGCTTGTGCGCACAGATCGCGGAGAAGGCGACCACCGAATGCCGGGCGCCGACCCCCCCGTTCCAGGCATAGGTCGCGCCATCTGCGCGCAGCAGCGATGCCGCGGCGGCGACGGGCCGTCCCAAGTCGAGCAGGAAACATGGCGTCGCCGCGAAAGGGTAGCTGAACACGTAGTTGGTGCGCGACGCGAGCTGCCGGGCCTTGAGCGGATCGCCGTGGATATCGACCAGGCGCGCACGGCTGTATAAACGCGGCGTCGCCGCGGCCCATGCGCGAGTCGACGCGCAGAGCCCGGCGACCGTGGCAGCGGCGGCGCACCCGGTGACGAATCGTCGACGTTCCATCGCGCTTTCCGCAGGTGCTTTAGAGCTGCGCCAACGCGCGGATGTGCGCGACCGCGCTGCGCCCGAGCGCGGGAAGCGCGTAGCCGCCTTCCAGCGAGGAGACGATCCGTCCCTGCGCATGGCGCTCCGCGACCGCGACGAGCTCTTGCGTGATCCACGCATAATCGGCTTCGAGCAGCTGCAAATTGGCGAGCGGATCGTCGCGGTGGGCGTCGAAACCCGCCGAGATGAACAGGATCTCCGGCCGATGCTCCTCGAGCGCCGGCAGGCAGACGTCGGTCATCGCGGCACGGAACGCCTTGCCATCGCTGCCGGCGCGAAGCGGCACGTTGTGCATGTTAGGACCTGCGGGGTCGACGCCCGAATATGGATACAGCGGATACTCGAAGGTGCCGACCATGACGACTCGCGGCTCGGCAGCGAAGATCTGCTCGGTGCCGTTGCCGTGATGCACGTCGAAGTCGATCACGGCAGCGCGCTCGAGGCCCTGCGCCAGGGCGTGCGCAACGCCGACCGCGATGCTGTTGAACAGACAGAATCCCATCGCGCGCCGGCGCTCGGCATGATGACCGGGAGGGCGCACGGCGCAAAACGCGGCGCGGGCTTCGCCCTTCAGCACGAGCTCGGTACCGAGCACGACTGCGCCCGCCGCGTGCCGCGCGGCGGTGAGCGAATGCGGATTCATCGCCGTGTCGGGATCGAGATAGCAGATCCCCGACTCCGGGCTCGCCGCCTCTATGGTCGCAATGTAGTCTTCATCATGCACGCGTGCAATTTGTTCGCGCGTCGCGGCAGGCGCTTCGAAATGCGCGACATGCGCATCGAGCCCGCTCGCGATCAGACGGTCGGAGACGGCGTCGAGCCGGTCGGGGCACTCGGGATGATACGGGCCCATATTGTGCAACCGGCACGACGAGTGCGCGATGAAGGCGGTGGTCAATGCCGTGATCTTTGGCGTTTGAACGAGGCGAAAGCAGACGATCGCCGCTTCGGGTGGGCGGTTGAACGGAGTGTAGCGCGCCGCCAGCGGTCGTGACTAGACGTCCTCCCCGCTCTATAGTGGCGCTTTTCGACCGCACCATGGAAGCCGACTTCACGGGAACCCTCTGCCGATGACCGTGCGCCCCGCCGCCCAGGGCTACACGATTCCGGTGCCTGCGCGCCTGGCGACCGTGCTGGAGCAGCTCGGCCGCATCGTCGTCGGCAAGGACACCCCGCTGAAGCTCGCGCTCGCCTGCCTGCTCGCGCGCGGGCATCTCCTCATCGAGGACATTCCCGGCGTCGGCAAGTCGACGCTGGCGCAGGCGCTCGCCAGCACGCTCGGCCTGCACTACGCACGCATCCAGTTCACGAGCGACCTTCTGCCTGCCGACGTGCTGGGCGTCTCGATCTTCGATCCGGCCGCGCACGGCTTCCGCTTTCATTCCGGTCCGATTTTCCACTCGGTAGTGCTCGCCGACGAAATCAACCGCGCGCCGCCGAAGACGCAGAGCGCGCTGCTCGAAGCGATGGAAGAGCGGCAGGTTTCCGCCGACGGCGAGACGCGGCCGCTGCCGGATCCGTTCTTCGTCATCGCGACCCAAAATCCGTCCGAGCAGATCGGAGCGTACCCGCTGCCGGAGTCTCAGCTCGACCGCTTCCTGATGGCGATCGAGCTGGGATATCCCGACCCCGCCGCCGAGCGCGAGCTTTTGATCTCCGGCGACCGGCGCGCACGAATTTCGACGCTTTCCCCTTGCGCCGACCCGGCGACCCTTTTGGCCTGGCAGCGCGAAGCAGCGGCAGTGCACGTCGCGCCCGCCTTGCTCGATTACGTGCAAGCGTTGCTCGCTGCGTCGCGCGGAACGGGCGATAGCGGCACCCACCTGTCCGGCATCCAGCGCGGTCTCTCGCCGCGGGCGGGCCTGCTGCTTGTCGCGGCGGCGCGGGCTTGGGCGCTCGTCGCCGGGCGGCCGATGGTGTTGCCCGAAGATGTGCAAGCGGTGTTTCCCGCGGTCGCCGGTCATCGTCTCGCCGGAAGCAAGCGCGCCGGGGGTCCGCAGGCGGAGGCGCTGTTGCGCGCGGTAGCGCTGCCGTGATGTCTGCGGCGCGATGCCCGGGCTGATCGCGAAGCGCGATGCCCGGGGATTACTCAATGTCGCCTCGGCAGTCCCGGGCATCGCGCTTCGCGCTCAGCCCAGGCTACGACCCGATGTGGTCCGACCCGATACGGTCCTAATGTCCAGCGCAGTGAATTCGTCGTCCTGGAGCTCGCGCTGGCGACAACGCCTTTGGCGCATGGCTCCCGCCGATCCCGGCGTGGTCGTACTGCGCCATCGCCGCATCTACATCCTGCCGACGCGTCGCGGCTTGGCGCTGATCGCAACGTTGGCGATCATGCTGCTGACGTCGATGAACTACTCGCTGTCCCTCGGCCACGCGCTTACGTTTCTCGTCGCCGGCCTCGTCGCATCGGCGCTGCTGCAGACGTATCGGAACCTCGCCGGCATTGCGGCCTCGCCGCTCGCAGCGGGCGAAGCCTTCGCCGGAGGCGAGGTCGCGTTCACCCTGTCGCTGGCCAATACAGGCGCTGCCCGCCAGGCCATCGTCGTCACACCACGCTTGGGAGAATCGGTAAGCGTCGATCTGCCAGCGGCGGCGACGCGGCAGGTGCAGCTCGCGGTGCTCGCGCGGCACCGCGGCCGCCTCCCGCTCGGCCGCGTCACGCTATCGACCGACTTTCCGCTCGGCCTGTGGCGGGGCTGGGCCTACGTGCATTTCCCCGTAACTGGAATCGTCTATCCTGCCCCGGAGGCGCCCGCGCCGCATTTGCCGCCGGGACTGCAAGGCTCCGACTTCCGCCGCAGCGCGCGCGCCGCCGATGCCGAGCTTGCGGGCTTGCGCGAATACAATCCTGGCGATCCTCTCAATCGCATCGCGTGGAAGGCGGTCGCGCGTGGCGCAGGTTGGTATACCAAACAGTTCGAGGGCACCGGCGGCAGCGGCACGCTGGAGTTCCATTGGGCCGAATTGCCTTCGGGACTCGATACCGAGGCGCGGCTCTCGCGTCTCGTCGCTTGGATTCTCGCCGCCGAGCGCGAAGCGCGTGCTTTCGGTCTCACGTTACCCGGCTTCGACCTGCCGGCGGGATCGGGAGCGGGACATCGGCGCGCAGCGCTTTCCACGCTCGCGCTGTTTCCTCCGGAGCGAGCGCCGTGATCTTCGCGCGGGCGCCCGCGACGCCGCTTAACCGCTTGCAACTCGCCTGGCTCGCGGCGCTGGTCGTCCTCGCTCAGGTCCCGCTCTGGACTCACCTGCGGCTGTGGATCGTCGTCGCCGGATCAGGGTTGGTCGCCGCGAGGATGGCGTTGCCGGCAGACCGTCCGCCGCCGGCACGGCTGCGGCGCTGGCTGCTGCCCTTGCTCGCGCTTGCAGTAGCTTTAAGCATCCGCTGGGATTTCGGTTACTTCCTGGCGCGCGATCCCTGCGTCGCGTTCCTCTATGTGCTCGTCGGCATCAAGTTCATCGAAGCGAAAAGCCCGCGCGACGGCGGTCTGCTGGTGTGCCTAGCGCTCTTTCTCGCGCTGACGCAATTCTTCTATGGACAGTCCATCGCTGCGGCCGCAATCGCACTGCCCGCGGTGCTGGTCCTGGGCGGCGCGCTCGCCGCGCTACGCGACGCTCCTGCGGCGACGAGCGAATGGAAAGCGCCGCTCGCGGCAACGGCGCGGATGCTGGTGCAAGGAATCCCGCTGGCAGCGCTGCTCTTCGTCGTATTTCCGCGTCTCGCGGGCCCGCTCTGGGGTGCGCCTGCCGACGCCGGCGCGCGCAGCGGGCTGTCGGAGCGCATGGCACCCGGCGCGATCAGCGAACTCTCGCTCTCCGACACCGTGGCTTTCCGCGTCGATTTCAACGGTCCCCCGCCACCGCCGGCGCAGCGCTACTGGCGCGGGCCAGTGCTATCGCGCTTCGACGGCGTCGAGTGGAGCATGCTGCCCTGGGGCGGGCGCGGCGCGTTCGCGCCGCCCGGCCCACGCGCGATCGAATACACGGTGACGCTGGAGCCGCACAACCGGTCGTGGCTGTTCGCTCTCGAGCATCCAAGGAGCCTCCCGGTGCCGGCGGCCGACGATCCCCTCTCGAGCTCAGGTCCGGTCCGGGACATCGCGGTGCTCGGCTACGACCACCAGCTTCTGGCCACGGCGCCGGTGACGCAGGCGATTCGCTACACGCAGCGCTCGACACTGGCAGACAGCTTTGCCGCGCGCGGTGAAACCGGTTGGCGCGACAATCTGCAGCTGCCGCGCCGCAACCCGCGGACGATCGAATTCGCGCGCGAGCTGAAAAGCCGCGCAATCTCCGATCGTGCATACATCGCGGCGGTGCTCGACTGGTTCCGCAAGGAGTCGTTCATCTACACGCTGGCGCCGCCGCTGCTCGAAGGCGATACGGTCGACGCGTTCCTCTTCGACACGCGACGCGGATTCTGCGAACACTACGCCGGCGCGTTCGTCGTGCTGTTGCGCGCCGCCGGCATTCCGGCGCGCGTCGTCACCGGCTACCAGGGCGGAGAGATCAACCCGAACGGGGGCTACATGATCGTGCGTGACTCCGATGCGCACGCGTGGGCCGAAGCGCTCATCGACGGCGCGTGGCAACGCTTCGACCCGACCGCCGCCGTCGCACCGTCGCGCGTGGAACGCGGTCTCGGAGCCGCGCTGCCGCAGGGGGAGCCGGTACCGTATCTCGCGCGCCTGGACATGACCTGGCTCAAGAGCTTGCGCCTGCACTGGGATGCGGTGAACTATCAGTGGCAGCGCGGCGTCGTCGGTTTCAACGTCGAGCGCCAGCAAAATTTGTTGCGCGATTTTGGCCTCGGTGGCGCACGGCCGTGGCAGGTCGTCGCGCTTGTCGCTGCGGTGGCATTCGTCTGGGGTCTGGCGATCCTGGGCTTCGCGCGGGCGCGCCACGCGCGGAGCGACCCTGCAGTGGCGTTGTGGTCGCTCGTTTGCCGCCGGCTCGGGCGCGCCGGCCTGCCGCGGCGACCCGAGGAAGGGCCGCTCGCCTACGCGCAGCGCGCGGCGTCGCGCTGGCCGCAGTGGAGTGCGCTGTTGCAGGGGATCGGCGAGACGTACGCAGCGCTGCGTTACGGCCCGAGCGATGGGACGCGCGCCGAGCTGATTGCAACGCTTCGCGCGGGCATCGCGGCGTTGCCGCGCGTGCGAACGATGCGCTCGTAGAGGCCGTAGCCCGGGCTGAGCGACGCGATGCCCGGGACCCGCGTTGATGCCAAGCGCCGCCCCGGGCATCGCGCTGCGCGCTCAGCCCGGGCTACAACAGCGCGTCGCGCGACAGCCCGCGCACGCGCAGGCGTGCGCGCAGCTTATCCAACGCCTCGGCCTGGATCTGCCGCACGCGCTCGCGCGTCACGCCAAGCTCGCCCGCGAGTTGCTCGAGGGTCGCCACGTCGGTGCCGTTCAGGCCGTAGCGACGCTCGATCACGCGCCGCTGGCGATCGGATAACTCATCGAGCCACTGCCGGATCCAGCCCTCGATCTCGCTGTTGTGCAGCACCAGCTCGGGGCTCAGCGCATCATCGTCGGCGAGCTGGTCGCCGACGGACAACCCCTGCTCGGCGTCGATCGGTGCGTCGAGCGAACTGACGCGCTCGTTGTACGCCAGGACCTTGCGCACCTGCTCTACCGGCTTGCCGAGAAGGTGCGCAACGTCGTCCAGCGTCGGGTCGCGATCCGCACCGAGCATGCCGTGCGTTTCGAGGTGGCGCAACGCACGCAGCACGATGTTGAGCTCCTTGACGACGTGCGCGGGCAGACGGATCGTCCGCGACTGATTCATGATCGCGCGCTCGATCGACTGCCGGATCCACCATGTCGCATACGTGGTAAAGCGAAAGCCGCGTTCGGGATCGAACTTTTCCAGCGCATGGATGAGACCCAGGTTGCCCTCCTCGATTAGATCGGCGAGCGCCAGACCGCGATTCAGGTAATGCTTGGCGATGCTGACGACCAGGCGCAGGTTGTGCTCGATCATCTTCTGCCGCGACTCGAAGTCGCCGGCGCGCGTCGCCCGCGCGCTTTCGAGCTCCTCCGCGGCCGAGAGCAGCGGGCTCTGCCCGATCTCGTTCAGGTAGATCTGGGTGATGTCGTTGAGGAAGTCGGCGCCGACGCCTTCGACCGGCACGTCGAGCGGCAGCTCGCGCGTGCGGGTGTCCGGCTCGCGCAGGTTCGCCGGCTCGCCGTCGTCGTCGGCGCGTACGGGATGCACCATTACGCGGGTGGAAGGAATTTCGCCGGGTCGACCGGCTTGCCGAGGCGGCGGATTTCGAAGTGCAGCTTGACCTGATCGGCGTCGGTATCCCCCATCTCTGCAATCTTCTGGCCCTTGGCGACCTGCTGCCCTTCCTTGACGGCGATCTCGCGGTTGTGCGCGTACGCGGAGAGGAATGTGCTGTTGTGCTTGACGATGATGAGCTTGCCGTAGCCGCGCAAGCCCGTACCCGCGTACACGACCTTGCCCGCGGCGCTCGCCACGACCGGTTGACCAGCCTTGCCCGCGATATCGATGCCCTTCAGGTTTGCCGACTCGGAGAAACCTGCGACGATTTTCCCCGTCGCCGGCCAGATCCAGCCGAGATTGTCGTCATCGATTTCGGGAACGCGGCCCGACTCGGTCCTGGGCGGCAACGCCGGCATCGTGGCGGGAGCGGCAGAAGCGATCGCGCGCGCTTCCGGAGCTATCGCCGCCGACGGGGCCGCCGATTGCTGTTGCAACTGCGCGAAAGCCTGCTCCGAATACGGCACCTTGACCGCTCTCGGCTCGGTCTTGAACGTCGGGGAGTTGGGACGTCCGCTCATGGACGGCGCGACTACGGGCGGACGCACTTCGCCGCCACTGGGCGTCACGGGCGCGGTCGTGGCCAGCGGTGCCGTCGTCACGCCGCCCTGACCGCCGGGCGGGCCGAGCAAGAGCACCTGGCCGACGCGAATCACGTTGACGTTCTCGATGTTGTTCCACGCCGCGAGCTCGCGGTAATCGAGGCCGTGATCGAGCGCGACCTGGTACAGCGTGTCGCCGCGCTTGACGGTGTAGGTCTGCGGTACCGGAGCGGGCTCGCGTCCGGGCAACCCCTCCGCGGGCGGTGCCGGCACTTGCCCCGCGGACGGAAACCCCGTGGACGGAAATGGCGCGCGCTCGATGACCGGAGCCGGTGCCCGCGTCATACATCCGGCAAGCAGCGCGGCAACGGCGAGCGCGACCCAGAACGATGCAAAGCAAGAGCGGGCGCGATAAATCATGCGAGTCCGGAGAGCAGCGGCACAAATCTTACCGCATCGTAAGTCTGCTCGCGGATGCCGCTCGGCGCTTTCTCGATGACGGTAAGCAGTTGCACGCCTTTGAGCTCCTCGTCGTGGCGCGCAAGCGGCAGCACCATGCGACCGCCGACCTTGAGGTAGCGCAGCAACGATGTGGGAACTTGCGTCGCTGCCGCCGTCACCATGATTCCGTCGACCTCGAGATCTTCGCGCAGATCGGCGGAGCCGTCGCCGTGCTTGATGCGCACGCTGTTCGCCTTGAGCGCGCGTAAGTGCCGCCGCGCCAGGGCGACGAGCGAGGCGATGCGCTCGACGGTGTACACCTCTTCGGCGAGCTGCGCCAGAATTGCGGTCTGGTAGCCGCAGCCGGTTCCGATTTCGAGGACGCGGCGCAGCGGCGCGCCGGCGCGCAACAGCTCGGTCATCCGCGCGACGACGTACGGCTGTGAGATCGTTTGTCCCGCACCGATCGGCAAGGGGCTGTCGTCGTAAGCGCGGATCGCCAGTGCATCCTCGACGAAGATATGCCGCGGCACGGCCGCCATCGCGGCCAGCACCGCTTCATCCTTGATGCCCTGCTCGCGCAGCCGCTCGACCATCCGCGTACGCGTGCGCGTCGAGGTCATGCCGATGCCGTTGAACTTCTCGCCGATGGACGTCATGACGGCACGGATCGCTCCAGCCATTGCGCGACGCGCGGCATCTCGGCGCGATGGGTTAGATCGATTTGCAGGGGAGTCACCGAGACGTATCCCGCGTCGATCGCGTGAAAGTCGGTCCCCTCGCCCGCGTCGGCCGCCGGCCCCGCGGCGCCGACCCAATAGCAGGTTTCGCCGCGAGGCGTCTCGGTCTTGATCACCGACTCCGCCTTGTGCCGCCGCCCGAGGCGCGTGATGCGATAACCCTTGAGCTCGCTTTGCGCGACATCGGGCACGTTCACGTTGAGCAGCCATTTGCCGAACGGTTGGTCGCGATGGCGCCGCAGCAGCTCGACGACCACGGCCGCGGCGGTTTCGAAGTGGCGGCCGACTTTGTTCGTAAGCGACACGGCCAGCGACGGTATGCCCAGAAGATAGCCTTCGGTGGCGCCGGCGACGGTACCCGAATAAATCGTGTCGTCGCCCATGTTGGCGCCGTGATTGATGCCCGAGATGACCATCTCCGGCAAATCGTCGAGCAACCCCGTGACCGCGAGATGGACGCAGTCGGTCGGCGTCCCGTTGACGAAGAGGAAGCCGTTGGGAGCGCGCCGCACGGTGAGCGGCCGGTCGAGCGTCAGTGAGTTCGACGCGCCGGAACGGTCGCGCTCCGGCGCGACGACGGTGATGTCGGCGTGCGGAGCAAGCTCAGCGGCGAGGCGTTCCAGACCGGGCGCGAAGTAGCCGTCGTCGTTGCTGAGCAGGATGCGCATCACGATGCGTTGAACAGGTCGCGCGGCAGCGGCGAAGCCGCCCGCGATCGATCATTATAGACGGCGCGATGGAGGATGAGGTTACGTCTTGGGCCAGTGCTCCGCGAAAACGGCGGCGACCGTCGAGTGCGCCTCGATGCGCATGAGCGTTGCGTAAAATTCGGGCCGCTGCGCTTCGAGATGCTTGCGCGTGCCGGACCACTTGGAGACGACTGCCGCGTGAATATCGAGCGCGCCGAGCTCCTCGCCGCCGAGATAGGGCCCTGCCGGAAAGAGGTCGGCGAACATCTCCCAGTGCTTGTGCAGCCGCGCGCGCGCACCGCCGCGGATGCATTCCTTGACCGCATCGTCGCTGTCGGCGTCAGCGCACCAGCGCTCGGGAAAGTCGATGACGCTGATCGCGGCATAGCAATTGGCGGCGATGAAAACCATCCCGCGCACTGCCTGCGCCCGCGCGGAAGGGTCGCGCGGCAATAATCCGCTGTCCGGGTAGACGCTGCCGAGATGAATCAGAATCGCCGCGCTTTCGGAAAGCACGCTGCCGTCGGGCAGCAGCAGCGTGGGAATCTGGCCGAGCGGGTTGACTCGCAGCAGCTCGGCAAATGCGTCGTTCGGCTCACACGCCGTCTCGACGACGCGATAGGGTGCGCCCACGATCTCCAGCGCGATCTGCGTCGTCGCCGAACCCGATCCTTTCTTGCCGTACAAGGTATACATCGCCCCTTCCCCGCAATCGACTTACGCGGTCTGTCCGCTCGACGGCATCTCCGCCATGCGACGCTGCATCTCTTCGGGCGATACGTCTTCCTTATGGGTAGCGATGGTCCAGATGTGCCCGAACGGATCGGTGATCGTGCCGCTGCGATCGCCGTAGAACTGATCCTTGAGCGCTTGCTTGACCGTGCCCCCGGCCGCCACCGCCTTGGCGAATTGCGCGTCGACGTCCGGAACGTAGAAGAGCAAGGTGATCGGGGTGCCGCCGAGCGTCTGCGGGATCTTGTGGCCCATCTCGGGCGACTCGTCGGCGAGCATCACGACGCCTTCGCCGATCTTGATTTCGGCGTGACCGATCGTGCCGCCCGGGCCGGGGAAACGCATCAGTTCCGTGGCGCCAAATGCCTTTTTGTAGAACTCCAGGGCGCGCGCCGCACCGCGAATGATGAGATAAGGCGTGACGCCGGCATATCCGCTCGGGATCGCTTGGACCATGGGAGACCTCCTCTATGCGATTGCAATGAATGACACCAAGAATTGGCCGGAATGACTTGTCGCCACCGGATGGCCCCAACAGCGCGCCACAGGGTGGCGCGCCGGTTAGATCGATCTTCGCTTACGCGTTGTCAAGCAGTGCAAGCGGCAAAATAACCCATCCTAGCCTGCCGGCATCGTCACGCGATGCTCGCTCCAGTTCCTGGCACGACTCGCCGGCATATCGCCCCTGAGAGCTACGCAACCAATCTGCAAGAATGAGTCTGCCGTGACCGGCCCATCCCTTCGCCGTATCGTCCCCGTGCGGGATAGACCGGGGACGATCCTTTACCGGCCTCGCCTGGGCTCTCCCTGCCGACCCGCGCGGCTATTACCCGCCGTGGTCTCGATAACCGTAACCACCGTATCCGTAGTAACCGCCATATCCGTAAGATCGCGGATAGCCGTAGTTATAGTACCCGTAAGAGCCCGGATAGCTGTGGCGATAATAGTAACCGGAATAGCCGCGATTATCGTAATCGCGATAGCCGTAAGGGACCACCACGCAGCCGCCCAGCAGGGCGGCAAAAAGCGAAAACACCAAGGCACGTTTCATAATCGTCTCCTTTGTCCTCAAGGTTCTCCTTGGACATCGGCAAACGGTGGATAGTGCGCGGCATAGCAGCGCGACGCTGTAGTCCGGAGACCTACACTCCACGCCCAAAGGAAGAAGAAGTCACGGCGCGGTGGATTGCGGTCAACTGCGAGGCACGACCGCGCGTTTTGTTCCAGCGGTCACATCGGGAAAAGCGTCGTGAGCTATCCGCCGTTCGTGGTTGTCTTGTCCGTGCTCGTCGCGATGCCTTGTGCGCTCGCCGCGGAAACCTCGCCGGCCGACAATCCCGCAATCGACATTCATGGCTACCTGCGGATCGCGAACGAGGCGGCGACGCATCGGGAATCGCACCGGCTTTCCGAAGCAGAGTTCATCCGCATGAGCAGAGAGCGCGGGACGATCGTTCTCGATGCGCGCAGCAGGGAGAAGTACGACGAAATGCACGTCAAGGGGGCGATCAATCTCAGCTTTCCAGATATCGCGATCGAAAGCCTCGAGCAAACGCTGCCCGACAAGAGCACACGCATCCTCATCTACTGCAACAACAATTTCCAGAACGCGCCCGGGCCGTTCCCGTCCAAGCTGCCGAGCGCATCGCTCAACATCTCCACCTACATCGCGCTGTACGACTACGGCTACCGAAATGTATACGAGCTC
>WNGA01003053.1_pt1 | contig 25875 bp, 25 predicted proteins | sample 5400061 | NCBI WGS metagenome assembly WNGA01 (sample SAMN13153366, study PRJNA577476) | soil metagenome | isolation source: 100 cm soil or saprolite under grassland replicate 2 | place: USA:California | collected 2016-06-15 | reverse complement strand
GCGGAGGCAATGGACGCGACACGATCAACGGCCGCGGTGGGAACGACGTGATCTTCGGTCAGAACGGCAAAGACGTGCTGAACGGCAACGAGGGCAACGACTCGATCATGGGTGGCAACGGCAAGGACCAGATCACCGGTGGTCCGGGGATCGACGCGCTGCGAGGAGGAAATGGACCCGACCTCCTCGATGCACGGGACGGGGCGCCCGGCGACTCGATCGATGGCGGTCTCGGCCAGGACACCTGTCAGACCGACACGGGGGACATCACCGTGGGGTGCCCGTGACCCGGACTTGTCTACCGAAACGGTGGTTGGGGTAAGCTTCTGACCTGTTCGTCGGGAAGGGAGGGGGCGATGGTGCGGCGGTTGATCAAGGCCTCGATCATGGGGCTCGGCCTCGTGGCCGCCGGGTGCGGCGGCGGCGGCGAGGATGTCGATGTCACGCTTCAGGAGTTCGCGGTCGGGACGGACCCCGCGAGCGTCTCGGCCGGGTCCGTGACCTTCAACATCGAGAACAAGGGTCCGGACGACACCCACGAGTTCGTCGTGATCCGCACGGACCTCGACCCGACCGCGCTGCCGACGGACGAGAACGGTTCCGTCGCCGAGGAGGGCGAGGGGATGGAGGTCGTGGACGAGGTCGAGGACATCCCGGTGGGGGATACGCCGTCGCTGACGGTCGACCTCACGGCGGGCTCGTATGTCCTGATCTGCAACATCTATGACGAGGCCGAGCAAGAGTCCCATTACCAGGAGGGCATGCGGACCGCGTTCACCGTCTCCTAGCGGGGTGAATGCATACCTCGAGCGGTCGCGTCGAGGAGAATCTGGGTGGCGAGGTACGGAGTGATCCCGAGCTTCTTCGCGATCTCCTCCGGCTTCATCCCCATGGCTCGATAGATGATCGCAAGGTTCTCCTGAGCTTGACTCCACCTCCGACCTGAAGCGCCGGCGGAAGAACGAGGGGCTGGGAGGGGAGCCGACCTCGGGCTCGGCGACCGGGTCCGGGAGGGAGTTCGCACGGATCCCGGGGCCTCCGGCCGCTTCTTGTACCGGCCCGTTGCCATCTCCTGCTCGGTGCGCTCGTTGAGGATCACGAATTGATCGGCCGCCTTGTTCACGCCGACCGCGACCATCCGAAGGGCCTTGCCATTGAGCTTCACACACTCGGCTTTTGCGCAGTAGTCGTACTTCTCGGCTCGTTCCGGGTGCAGCTCCACGCCGCACGTCACACAGTTGGCCATGGGGGGTACCTCATCCGTGGGTGATAGGGACGTCTATGAGTTACATACTCGTGAACCTGGTGGGGCACACCCGATATTCCCGGGCGGCGCCGAGCCCAGAGGAGATGCCCAGCCTTCGCCGTCTTTGGCCATTGCGGCGATGGTACGGACCGCCGAAACCAACATGGGCTGGAGGACGATAGGCTCAGCCGATGAACCATCCGGAACCTTAGGGCCCAATCGGGTGAGCCAGCCGAGGGCGATCCGCCGGCGGGTCCTCACGCATGCGCTCGGGTTCCCCGGCGCGTACGAGGACCATCCCTGGGACGAGGACGTTGCCAAGGTGGGAAGCAAGATCTTCGTGTTCCTGGGGATGGAGGACTCACCGGAGCCCGGGATGACCGTGAAGCTGCGCGAGTCCCATGAACAGGCGTTGTCCGTCCCCGGCGCCGTCCCGGCAGGGTACGGACTGGGTCGCTCGGGTTGGGTGTCGGTCCCGTTCGGCGGGAAGACCCCGCCGCTCGCCGTCCTCAAAGACTGGGTCGAGGAGAGCTATCGGGTGGTGGCCCCGAAGCGGCTCGTCGCCGAGCTCGATGAGCGGGTTGCCTCCCGCTCTGGGGACCGTCGGCATAGACCGGCTTGACTGGAGGACCGAGGAAGTCCGAGAGATGCTCGGCCTCGCGGCGGATGCCGCGACGAACCGTCGACGACAGACTCGAGAAGGGCTGGATCTCGACGTGGAGGGCCTTGGGCGTCGGCTTGGGGTTCCACAACCCCACGGCAAGACCGTCCACCAGGATGGTCGGGTTCAGCCAGCCGCCCCCGTCGCGGTTGATCTGCCTCCACTGATCCGGCGGCGCCACCAGATGGCGATCCTTCCACCCCAGTAGGTACTCGTCCCACCACGGGATGAGCCGGACCAGACCGGAAGGAGCCTCGCCGGCCGATCGTCGAAGCGACCAAAGGGGACCGCGGTCCGTCGCCACCTCGACCAGCCGATCGTCGATACCGGCCCAGGCTCGCTTGGCATCACCGGCCCGGATGCCCGACCACACGGCCAGGTCGGTCGGCGCCGCCGGCCCGTGGGCCTTCAGGAATCGCACGGCCAGCTCGGCGAGCGCCACATCGCGCTCCGCCGGAGCCGGTTCCCCGATCCAGTCGCGGACCAGCACGAAGCACGGATGGTGGCCTCGCTCCGGACCGCGGCAGACCACGCCCTCAGCGGACGCCAGCCACAGCATGTGAACCAGCGCTTGCCCCTGCGTTCGGATGCCTCCACTCCGCAGCCGCTCGGCGATCTCCGGCCTGGTCAACGGGCCCTCCCGTCCGAGCATCCGCTCGATCAGCCGGACGGCTGTGGCGGGCTGGTCCGGCGGCACGCCCTCCTGCTCCAGCCGGCGAAACGCGTGCTGGATCCTCGGTTCGAGGACCAGCGGCACGAGCCACCCGAAGTCCTCGGCGGCGATCAGGAACAGGGTTCCCCGCATGGCCCAGGTGTGCACGATCGAGCGATCCCGCAGCCGAGCCCGATCCACGCGCTCGGCCGTGAGCCCTTCGGTTCGGGCGGGGAAGGCCAGCCGGGCAGCGGGAAGGGACTGCGCTTGGATGCCGGTCAGATGCCGGACCAGGTCGACGGCCGAACGGCGCCTCGGTCGATGGAGGTGCTGGGCCGCCGTCCGTCGGCGACGGACCTCGTCATCGGCGAGTGTCCTAATCCGGGGCATCAGAGCGAGTGTAGGGTCGGCCGGTGACCGAGCGCGTCCTCAATGCCCGCGAGCTGAACCGGGGGCTCCTCGCCCGCCAACTCCTGCTGGAGCGGTCATCATTTCCGCTGACCCGCGCGCTCGAGCGCGTCGCCGGCTTGCAGACCCAGTACGCGCCCGCGGGGTACGTGTCGCTGTGGACGCGCCTCCGTGATTTCCGCCGAGAGGAGCTGACCAGAGCGCTGGAGCGGCGGTCGGTCGTCCAGGCCACCCTGATGCGGGTCACCATCCACACGGTCTCGGCCCGGGACTTCCCGCTGTTCGCTTCGGGCATCCGGCGGGGCCGACGCGACTGGTGGTCGGCCCAGTACCGGCACCAGGTCGAGGGCCTGGACATGGCGGCGGTCGCCGCACGGATCCGCAAGCACCTGGCGGCGGGACCTCGCCGGGCCTCGGAGCTGAAGGAGCTCCTCGCCTCCGAGGGGATCCCCGCGGTGGCATGGTCGGGTCTGGGGATGTGGATCGACCTGGTGCGGGTGCCGCCGTCGGGGACGTGGGATCAGCGGCGGGCCGACTTGTACGGCCTGGCCGACGATTGGGTGGGGAGGTCGTCGCCGACCGAGGTCGAGGGCGTCGAGCACCTCGTTCGGCGGTACCTCGGAGGATTCGGCCCGGCATCGGTGAAGGACATGGCCAGCTGGGCCGGGCTGCCGGTTCGGATCCTCGCCCCGGTGGTGGAGCGGATGTCGCTTCGCCGCTTTCGGGACGAGCGGGGTGATGAGCTCCTTGACGTGCCTCGGGCACCCATTCCGGATCAGGACACGCCGGCTCCTGTTCGGTTCCTCCCCACGTGGGAGGCCATGCTGCTCGTCCACGCCCGGCGCACACAGGTCCTCCCGGAGGATTACCGGCCGCTCGTCTTCAACACCCGGACCCCGCATTCGGTCTCAACGTTCCTGATCGACGGGACGGTGGCGGGGATCTGGCGGCACGAGGGCGGTCGTGTCCACTGGGAATCGTTCGAACCCCTTCGGCGCGCCGCTCGGCGCGAGCTCGAGGAGGAGGCGAAACGGCTGGCCGCCTTCCACGCCGACTGATGCTTGACTTCAGTCGATGCCGCGGAGGTGGCTCAGCTTATCGGGGTTGCTGACGGCGCGTATCGCCTGCACCTGGTCGTCGGCGATGTCGAGTGAGACGACCGCGATAGGGTGGCCCTCCGGATCGAAGAAGACTGCCCCCGGCTGTCCGTTGATCGCCGCCGGCTGCAGGCTCGTCACGCGGAGCTCTTCGGCCCGATCTCGGAAGCTGGCCAACAGCCTGGCGACCCGGTCTCGGCCGAAGACGGGCCGGGGGAACGCGGGCGCCTTGCCCCCGCCGTCGCCGTACGCGACGACGTCGGCGGCGAGCAGACCGAACAGTCCATCCACGTCCCCCTCCGCGGCCGCGGCGAAGAACCGCCGGGCCAGCTCTTCCTTTCTCTGTCGTGAAGCTTCGAATCGCGGCTTCTTCGCATCCACCTGCCGGCGCGCGCGCACGGCGATCTGGCGGCAGTTCTCCTCGGACTTGTCGACGACCCGCGCGATCTCGCCGTAGCCGTACCCGAACACGTCGCGAAGGAGAAAGACCGCCCGTTCGACTGGCGACAGGCTCTCGAGCAGTACGAGGAAGGCGAGGGAGAGCGAGTCGGCGGTCTCGGCGTGCTGCGCGACGTCCGACCCCTGATCGGTGATGAGCGGCTCGGGCAGCCATTGCCCCACGTAGCTCTCACGCCGCACGCGCGCAGAACGAAGATGATCGATCCCCAGCCGGGTGGTGACGGCCGAGAGGTAGGCCTTCGGCGACTCGACGACCTCGCCCTCGCTGGTTACACGGTGGAATCGGAGGAACGCCTCCTGGACGATGTCCTCGGCGTCGCTCACGCTCCCCACCATCCGGTAGGCGATGGCGAACATGTACGGCCGAAGATCCTGGTACGCGTCTCCCACCGGCGTCTCCCGGGTCTCGCGAGCACCCATTCTGCCCTGGAGACGAGACAGCCGGGGCGTCTGTGACAGCTCCTCCCGGCGGCCGACGTGGTGTCACAGGGCCGGCAGGTCATTCGTCTCCGTGTTCGACGAGTACAAAGGAGGCAGGCCATGGTGCAGACGACAACAGAGCTCCGCCCGGTCGTCGCCCCGAGCGGGATCGAGGTGGAACGGCTGATCCAGGATGGCGGGCCTCGATCCGAGCCCGCCTCCGGCCAGCCCGGCCTCCTATGGCGGTTGATCCTGGTCGGGGTGGGATTCGGGATAGCCCTGACCGGATGGATGCTGATCCTGACCGTGTTCCTCTCGTTCCTCGGCTTGCCACTGTTCATGTTCGGATTGGCGCTGATGCAGAGCCAGGAACGATGATCGGGACCACGACGCGGTCGCCTCGATGGTTGAGGATGCTCGCGGTCGCAAGCCCGACCAATGGGAGGACGACGATGGAGGCGGCGAGCGGATGGGGGGCCGTATTCGAGAAGGGCGACGCAGGGAGGTTCACCGGCGACGTGTGGCTTCGGTCCGGGCCCGCGGCGGTGGATGGCACGAACGTGGGGATCGTCCACTTCTCCCCCGGCGCCCGGACGCACTGGCACGCGCACCCCGGAGGGCAGTTCCTGTACGGCCTGACCGGCCGGGGACGGGTGCGATCCCGGGGCGGGCCCGGGCACGTGCTGGAACCGGGCGACATCGTGCATGTTCCGGCAGGGGAGTGGCACTTCCACGGGGGAGCCCCCGACAGCCCGGTGGTGCACGTCGCGGTGAACGGGGGCGGCGCGCCCGAGTGGGGCGATCCCGTGACCGATGAGGATTACGGCGAAGGGTTCTAGCTCAATCGAGTGGCTCGACCGGGTCGCCGACGCCGAGCGTCCCGGGCCGGACGACGTCGCCGTACACACCGAACTCGAGCTCCTTCTCCTTCGAGACCCCGCGATAGCTCCGGATCACGGACAGGGTGGAGAAGTCCCGCAGGCCGGTCTCGGGGTCGAGGGTCGTGATCACGCACCGGGGGACGGGGTCGCCCACCCGGATCTCGGCATCCCCGATGCGGACCCGCCGTCCCGTCCACGCGTCCTCCTCGTGCGGCGCGCATCCGTCGATCTCGACGAGCATTCTGAACCGCCGAGCGTCGACCGGCCGGTCCCGTCCGCCCCTGCGGCTGAGCTCGGCGACCGAGGCCAGCGAGACAAGCGTGACGGGCTTGACGTCGATGGCGTCGCCCGGGTGGTCCACGCGGGCCAGGCGGACCATGTGACCGGCGTACCGGCTCAGCGCCTCTTGCCAGTCGCCCTCGATGACGTGTGCTGGGACCGGGCGCCCGTAGAAGTCGACGGTCAGAGCCTCGCCGTTCGGTGCGACCGGTCCACTGACCACGATGCCGTCGGGCAGGCGGAGCGTGAGGTAGTCACGTGTTGCGTCGTACTCCGCCCGGATGGGGATGAGGGACGTCTTCCGGGAGCCCGAGAACCGTCGTCCGTCATCGCCGACGAAGAAGAACTCGCGGTTGCCCACCGCGCCGTGGCGCTCGAGCGTGATGTGCTCTGGATTGTACAGCGCCGTAGACTTGACGGGCGTGACGTTCAGGCGGGCGACGGTCGGCATCCGGCTCACGCTACCAGCCCCCGACGGCTCAACCCGTCCTGAGGATGTCGAGGTACACGGCCTCGGTCTCCGGCGACGGGCTGACGCCGAGCTCTTCTTGGATCAGGCCGCGACATCGCTCGTACACGCGCACGGCCTCGGCCGGGTTGCCCGCCCCCGCGTGGGCCCTCATCAGGAGGCGATAGGCGGTCTCGCGGAACGGCTCGAGCTCCAGGACGAGTTCGGCGTCGCGAGCGGCCAGGGGGAACAGCTCCTTCTCCAGGCACACCGCCGATCGGCACTCGAGCGACCGGACCCGAACGTCGCGGAGCATGTCCCGACGCCTGGTCGCCCACGAGCCCTCCTCGCCGGCCAGGAACGGCCGGCGGGCGATAGCGTTCGCCACCAGGGCCCATCCGTTCGCCTCGTCGCGATGGTCTGTCCGCAGTGCCGCCTCGGCCCGGTGCACCGCATCGTCGGCGGCCTCGAGGTCGACCCACGCTCCCGCCGGGAGCACGAGCTGGTAGCACCCCAGGGCGTGGACGATGGCGTCCGGGGGCAGACCGACGTTGGCGAGCGCCGAGCGAAGCTTGCTCACGATGGCCCGAAGCGCGGCGTCCCAGGCTCGAGGCGGCCCCCCACCCCACAGTTGTTCGGCGAACTCGTCAGGCGAGAGGGCTCGGTCGCGATCGGCGGCCAGCATGGCGAAGGCCAGACGGCCCTGACGTCCGGGAAGCCTCGACTGCGGCACCAGGGCGGAGCCGCGGACGGCGCAGATCGAGCCGGCGAGATAGATCCGAAGAGACGCGTCCGATTCCAACTCCACTCCAACGTTCGTCCAACGGGACCCACCTAGTATCGGTCGCGGAAGGAGGTGGCCGCATGCAATACGAGGTCACGTGCGAGTGTGGATGGCATGCGAAGGGCACACAGGAGGAGCTGGTCCCTCAGATCCAGAAGCACGGCAGGGACGTTCACGGCATGGACGTCACCGCCGACCAGGCGATCGCGCAGCTCAAGCCGGTCGAGGCCTGAGTACCGGCGAGACGGGGCCACTCTGCTGAGCCTCCGCCTCGCCGTGATACCTTCGCCGCGGTGGCGGCGACGGTGGTTCATCCGGAACTCGAGCCCATCGCGTTCCTCCTTGGGACATGGGCGGGCGAGGGAGAGGGCGACTGGCCCTCGTCCGGGCCCTTCCGATACGCCGAGGAGATGTCCTTCGAGCAGGTGGGCGAGCCCTTCCTCCTGTACTCCCAACGCAGCTGGGCCACCGGCGGTGAGTTTCTGCACTTCGAGCGGGGGTTCCTCCGACCGGTGGGCGCCGGGCGGGTCGAGCTCGTGCTGGCGCATCCGTTGGGTATCGTGGAGGTGGCGGAGGGGTCCGTCTCAGCGAACGCGATCGACGTCGCCTCCACGACGGTGGCCACCACCGCGACCGGGTCCCCGGTCACCGAGCTCCGGCGCCGGTTCGATCTCGAGGGCGACGTCCTCCGCTACGAGCTCGAGATGGCCAGGCGCGACGTGCCGCTCACCCGGCACCTGAAGGGAGAGCTGAAGCGGGCGACGCCCGCTGCGGCAGGATGACCGCGATCAGACGACGCGATGCGAGCCGGGCCTTCCTGGCCCTCGCCGTGGTCGGCCTCGCCGTCGGCGGCGTGATGTGGGCCGCGGGCGACCACGACACGGCCAACATGACCTGGGCGGCCACGACGATCGTGGGCATCCTGCCTCTGGCCTACTCGGTGGCGATCGACCTGCTGCACCGGGAGACGGGCGTCGACGTCATCGCTCTCCTGGCCATGGCCGGCGCCCTGGTTCTGGGCGAGTACCTGGCGGGCGCGGTCATCGCGCTGATGCTGTCGAGCGGGCGATCCCTCGAGGCGTTCGCCGACGCCCGCGCGCACCGGGAGCTCTCGTCCCTCCTGGAACGCGCCCCGCGCACGGTGCATCGGTATGCCGGCGACGAGCTCGAGTCGATCCCCATCGACCAGGTCCGGCCGGCAGACGTGCTGCTGGTGAAGCACGGCGAGGTGGTACCGGTCGATGGCTTCCTGGTCTCGGAGAACTGCGTGCTCGACGAGTCCGCCCTCACCGGGGAGTCCCGGCCGGTCGAGCGGAGCAAGGGCGACGCGCTGCGAAGCGGCGCGGTGAACGCCGGCGCCTCGCTCGCCCTCCGCGCCACCGCCACCGCCGAGGAGAGCACCTACGCCGGGATCGTCCGGCTGATCGAGGAGGCGGAGAAGCAGAAGGCACCCTTCGTCCGGCTGGCCGACCGCTACGCGCTCGTGTTCGTTCCGGTGAGCCTGGCAATCGCGGCCGGCGCATGGGTCCTCACAGGGGATCCCGTCCGAGCGCTGGCGGTGCTCGTCGTGGCTACGCCCTGCCCACTGATCTTGGCAGTCCCCATCGCCATCGTGGCCGGGATCTCCCGCGCCGCCCGCCGGGGCATCATCGTGAAGGGTGGAGGAGCGCTCGAGACGCTGGCCCGCGGCTCGGTGCTGCTGTTCGACAAGACCGGCACGCTGACGTCTGGCGTCCCGGAGGTCGCCGACGTCGAGGTGTTCGCCGGCATCGATCCACAGGAGTTGCTGCGCCTGGCTGCCTCGCTCGACCAGGTCTCCCCCCACGTCCTCGGGGCGGCCATCGTTCGGGCGGCGCGGCAGCGCGGCCTCTCCCTCTCGTTCCCCGTCGAGGTGCGAGAGGAGCCGGGTTCGGGCATCGAGGGCACGGTCGATGGACGGCGGGTGTCGCTGGGCAAGGCTTCGTGGGTGTCGGGTGGCGGGGGTTTGCCCGCCCGGGCCCGGGACGTCCGTCGCCGGTCGGCGATGGAGGGGTCCTCCGCCGTATTCGTGGCCATCGACGGGGAGGTCTCCGGAGGTCTTATCCTCGACGACCCCATCCGGCCGGATACGCCACGCGTCATCCGCACCCTCCGTCGGGCCGGGATCAAGCGCGTGGTGATGGTGACCGGCGACCACCCCGACGTGGCGGAGTCGGTCGGCATCTCGATCGGAGTCGACCGCATCCTGTCCGAGCGGGACCCCACCGACAAGGTCGACGCGGTGAAGGCGGAGGGCGACGGCGGCGTGACCGTCATGGTCGGCGACGGCGTGAACGACGCGCCGGCCCTGGCGGCAGCCGATGTCGGCGTGGCCATGGGAGCTCGCGGTGCCACGGCGTCCTCGGAAGCGGCCGACGTGGTGCTGGTGGTGGACCGGCTCGACCGCTTGGCCGAGGCCATCCGGGTGGCCAAGCGGTCCCGGGGGATCGCGGTCCAGAGCGTGCTGATCGGGATGGGTCTCTCGTTCGGCGGGATGCTCCTCGGTGCGGTCGGCCTACTGCCGGTGGTGGGCGGGGCACTGTTCCAGGAGGCGATCGACGTGGCCGTCATCCTGAACGCGCTGCGGGCGCTGTCGGGTGGCCGGGCCGCCCGACAGCGCGCCGGCTTGGGCTCGAACGTCGGCGACCGGTTCCGGGACGAGCACCGCGAGTTCGTGCCCTGGCTGGCTCGGATCCGAACCGTTGCCGACCGGCTCGAGTCCTACTCGCCGGTCGAGGCCCGCGACGAACTCCAACAGATCCGATGGTTCCTGACCGAGCGCCTCCCCCAGCACGAGGAGGAGGAGGAGGCCGCCGTGTACCCCGTCGTCTCCAGGCTCATGGGGGGCGAGGACCCCATGGGCACCATGACCCGGGCCCACCTGGAGATCGATCACCTGTCCCGGGTGTTCGTGCACCTGGTGGACGACGTCCCCTCCGAAGGACCGGCGGTCGAGGATCTGGTCGACCTGCGTCGGGTGCTGTACGGGCTGCACGCGATCCTGCGCCTGCACTTCGCCCAGGAGGAGGAGGCGTACTCCTGGCTTGCCTCGGAAACGCTCGAGACCGAGGAAGCCGCGGTGGGCTAGCGAGTCCCGACGGATCGCTCGTCCGGAAGCCACACCCGGAACGACGCGCCGCCGCCATCCCGGTCCTCGACCCAGGCCCGACCACCGTGCAGCTCCGCGAGCCCCGCCACCAGGGCAAGGCCGATCCCGCTCCCCGGAGCGAACTCGCCCCAATCCCGGCCCCGGCCGAACGGCTCGAAGATGGCCTCCCGGAACGCCGGTGGGACCACGGAGCCCTCGTCGTCGACCGCGATCAGCGCGCCACCGTCCTGCTTACGGACACACAGCCAGATCCGACCCTCAGGCGACGTGTGGCGAACCGAGTTCGACAGCAGGCTCTCCACGATCCTCTCCACCTTCGCCGGGTCGACGTCCGCGATAACGCTCTCTCCCTCGACGATGACCCTGCGGTCCTCGATCACGTCCGTCTCCTCGACCACCCGAGCGACGAGCTCCGCGATGTCCGACGGGACGATCGTTAGCTCCATGGCTCCGTGCGCGATCCGGTTGAGGTCTAACAGGTCCTCAACCATGCGATCGAGGCGGCGGGCGTTGTCGGAGATCCTCGAGATCATGTCCTTCGCCTCGTCGGGCTTCAACGCCACGTCCTCGCGCTCGAGGGTGATGGCGAGCCCGAGGATCGCGGCGAGCGGTGTCCGAAGGTCGTGGAGGAGCGCGCCGAGGTGATCCAGGTCGCTTTCCCAGCTGGCGGTCATCGCGCTCCGGTGTGGGCGGGGAACGGCAAGACTCTAGCCGGTCACCTCGCCGCCGCCTCGCCGTCCGCCCGCGGGTCGGTCGCTGCGACCAATGTGCCGTCATCAGCCACCCGGATGAGCTGCGCGTGCCCAACGCGGTCGTCCCGCTCACCCAAGAGCGTGATCGCGAAGTCGGAGAGCTCGAAGGCCTGGCGAACCCACGTGGGAACGCCCGACTCGAGCTCGACGGTCCGCCCAGGATGCAGGTCCATCCCACCCATCAGCCACCGGGGGGCCGAGAGCGCCGCTTCGGGATCCATGCCCAGGTCGAAGACCCGAACCAGGTCCTGGAAGTTGATCTGGGGCTGGCCCCCGCCACCCATGGATCCGGTGACGGCCACCAGCCGACCGTCCCGGTGGGCCAGGACCGGCATCAGCGTGTGGGCCGGACGCTTCCGCCCGGCCAGGACGTTCGGCGAATCGGGGTCGAGCGAGAATCCCTGACCTCGGTTGTGGCAGACGACCCCGGTTGAGGGCTCGAGGATCCCGGACCCGAACCCGCTGGACAGGCTCTGGATCAGCGAAACCGCCCGCCCGTCTCCGTCGGCCGTGGCCAGGGCGATCGTGTCGCCGGCGCGTCGGCTCCCCACACCGACCCAACCGGTTCGAACCTGATCGCACAACGCCGCGATATGGCCTTCGTCGAGGAGCGGGCCCACGGGGACCCTGGCGTGCCGGGGATCGGCATTGTGCCGGTCCCTGTCCTCGGAGGCGGCGGCGAACACTTCGGCGAGCACGGCCGCATCCGGGCCGAGGGGGTCGGGATCGATCTCCAGCCGTTCCGCGGCGAGCAGCATCTCCAGGAGCGCGAACCCCTGAGAGTTCGGGGGGACCACCGAGACATGGAGGTCTCGGTAACGGGCAGTGATCGGTGAGTCCAGCTTGGCCCGGTGCGAGGCCAGGTCCTCGAGGGCCATGGGCGAACCGGCGACGCGAAGGCCGGTCACGAGCCGCGCGCCGACCTCCCCACCGTAGAGGACGGACGGACCCTCCGCCGCGATGGCTTCCAGTGTCGTTGCCAGGCCGGTTTGCACGAGGGTGTCGCCCTCTGTGAGGGGCGAGCCATCGCGCGTGAAGACCGCCCTCATCCCCGGATCGGCGAACAGGCGCTCGGGCTCCCAGGTCAGGCTCGATGCAAGCGAAGGTGCCACGGGGATGCCGTCTCGGGCGTGGGTGATTGCCGCCTGGAACGCATGCTCGATCGGCAGATCGGAGCCGAGCTCGGCGAGGGCCGCCCAACCCGAGACGGTGCCCGGCACGGTGATCGTGAGCGGGCCGTACTCGGGCATCGCATCGCGCGTCGCCCGGATGGCCCGGGCGTCGATCGCGCGGGGAGCGGCGCCGCTTGCGTTCAGCGCGATGGTCTGGCCGTTCACCGCCTGCACCAGGGCGAACAGGTCTCCGCCCACACCACACATGTGCGGGTAGACCACGGCCAGGGTGACGGCGGCGGCCAGTGCTCCGTCGACGGCGTTGCCACCGGCGTCGAAGGCCGCGACCCCGGCCCTCGTTGCGGCCCAGTGCGGCGTGGCGATGGCGAAGCGCTTGCCCGATGCCGAGAGCGTGAGCTGGTCCGTGGATGGCATCGGCGCGGCGTTCGACCGTTCAGGCCCGGAGGACGAGCCCTCGGTAGCCCTCGCCGAACCCCGCCTCCCGCAAGCGGGGCGCCCAACGCGACTCGCCGGACGGGACGCCGTCGATCCGCTGCAGCTCGATTCGTCGAACCCGGGCTTCCTTGGCCAGCGAGACGAGCGCGTCGACCCACGCGTCATCGCGCTCGGCGGCGGGGAATGTCAGCAGGCTGCGGGCTCCACGTTCCAGGAACGCCGCCAGCTCGCCGTCCTGCAGGATCACGTATGCGCCCGCCGTCCGTGCGGGCCGCCCGGGTCCGTCCGGCCAGGGCAGTGCCATCCCGAAGGGCTGTGCCGGGTCCGTCGCCGCGAGGGCAAGTGCGATGCCAGGCTCCTGAACATCCCGGAGGTCGCGGAGCCTGTCCACGGCGCCGGGGAACGCGAACTGTGCCGCGCCGAGCCCCGATACGAAGTAGCCACGTCGCACCTTCCCCGACTCCTCCATCACCTTCAGCACGCCGTACACTGCGGCGAACCCACCCGGGACGCCCTCGCCCAAGGCGGCCTCCCTGGCCAGGACGCCATGGCGCTCCAGGAGCTGCAGCGCGCGCGCGTGCGACACCTCGGTGGAGGACGGCACGGGTTGGAGGAGGTGAGCGACGAGTGACCACCGTCCGGCTCCGGCGGGCGGCCCCGTCCGCCGGAGCCGGCCCGGCCTGGGTTTCGGCTTCGGTGCGCGGGGACGCCCCGCCAGGAACGAACGAAGCGGGGCGAACGTGTCGTTCGTAACCTCGCCGGCCCACACTAGATCCCACAGCGCTCTCAGCACCACGCGCTCGTCGGCGGTTCCCGCAGCCATCACGAGGTCCGACCAGAACGAGGCGCCCCGTTCGGCCAGATGTCGGCGAAGCTGGTCGTGGACCGGCCCATGCGGGGCATCCTCCGGCGGGCTCGGCGGGAGAAGCCGCAGCCGGTCTCGGAAGTACAACGCCACCCGGCCATCGTTCGCGCCCAGCCCGCCGGCACCGACCCACACGATCTCGCCCGCGGCGCATAGCGCATCCAGATCCGTCGGGCGGTACCCGGCCACGCGGGCTGGAAGCGCGTCGGACTCCAGCACCGATGCGGGCACGGCCGCGCCCTGGAGCTGTTCGATGGCCTCGGCCAGGGCGCCCGGCCCTTGCCTGGGTCTCGTCATACCGTGCCATTCCGGCAGGAACCGCACCAGAGCCGCCCCCTCGACCGGCTCGACCTCCCGGCGGAGGGCGGCGAGCGAGCGCCGCCGGAGGGAACGAAGCACCTCGACGTCGCACCACTCGCGTTCCACGCCACCCGGCCGAAACTCGCCGCGAACGACCTTGCCCCCGGCTTCCAACGATGCCAGTGCGGAGCTCACTCGGTCGTCGGGGACGCCCAGGCGACGGGCTACGTCCTGGACGTGGAACGGTCCGTGCGTCCGGGCGTACCGGGCCACCAGGTCGCGGAGCGGTTCGACCACGCTCTCGGCGAACGCGACCGGCACGCCGCGCGGGATCGAGACGCCGAGCGCGTCGCGCAGCCGCCCGGCGTCCTCCACCGCGGCGATCCTTTCGTCGCCGGCGATCCGGATCCGGATGGCCCGGCGCTCGCCGAGGAGCGAGGCAGTCCATCCGGCGGGGTCCGTCGACGACCGCGCCGCCATCTCGCCCTCGGTCAGGTCGCCCACCCGACGAAGGAGGTCGTGTAGGTCGTCGGGGTGGCGGGCCCTTCGTCCCTCGGCCACGGACTGGAGCTCGAGCTCCAGGTCGGCGAGCGCGCTCGGGTCGATCAGCTCGCGGAGCTCCTCGGCTCCGAGGAGCTCGCGGAGCAGGTCCCGGTCGAGCGCCAGGGCGGCGGCACGCCGCTCGGCGAGCGGCGCGTCGCCCTCGTACATGTACACCGCGATCCACGAGAACAGCAGCGATTGGGCGAACGGCGACGCCCCGTTCGTGTCGACCGGCACCATGCGGACACGCCGGGCACGGACGTCGGACAGCACGTCCTTCAGGGCCGGAAGGTCGAACACGTCACGGAGGCACTCCCGGGTGGCCTCGAGGAGGATGGGGAACGTCGGGTACTTCGATGCGGCCTGCAACAGGTCAGCCGAGCGCTGGCGCTGCTGCCACAGGGGCGTCCGCTTTCCGGGAGCCCGCCGAGGGAGGAGGAGGGCCCGGGCCGCGGACTCTCGGAAGGCCGACGCGAACAGCGCCGTAGCGGGGAGCTGCCGCATCACCAACTCCTCGATCTCCTCCGGCTCGAACACGAGGTCCTCGACCGGGATCCGGTCCTCGGATTCGGGGAGGCGGATGACGATGCCGTCGTCGCTCCAGAGCACCTGGACGTCGGCCGCCATGCGCTCGGCCAGCCGGGCCTCGATGGCCATGGCCCACGGAGCGTGCACCTTTGCACCGAACGGGGACAGCAAGCAGACTCGCCAGTCGCCGATCGAGTCGGGGAACCGCTCCACCACGATCGTCCGGTCGTCGGGGATGGCCCCGGCGGCCTCGCGCTCGTCCTCCACGTAGGCCACCAGGTTGCGGGCGGCCAGCTCGTCGAGCTTGAACTCCTCGCGCAGTCGGGCGGTCGCGCGATCGGCCGTCTCGCGCCCGATCGCGCGCGTGAGCTCGCCGAGCGCCCGACCGAGCTCCAGCGGCCGGCCCGGCTTGTCTCCTTTCCAGAACGGCATCTTGCCCGGCTCGCCCGGAGCGGGGGACACGATCACCCGGTCGAGCGTGATGTCCTCGATCCGCCAGGCCGAGGCCCCGAGGAGGAACACCTCGCCCCGCCGGCTCTCGTACACCATCTCCTCGTCGAGCTCGCCGACCCGGGTCCCGTCGGGAAGGAACACCCCGAACAGGCCGCGGTCTGGGATGGTTCCCCCGTTCGTCACCGCGAGCCGGCCCGCTCCTTCCCTGGCCCGAAGGGCGTTCCGGTGCCGGTCCCACACGATGCGAGGGCGGAGCTCGGAGAAGTCGTCCGACGGGTACTTCCCCGACAACAGGTCGAGGACCGCGACGAGCAGCTCGTCGGAGAGGTCGGCGAAGTTGGCAGCCCGGCGGACCAACCGGGCGAGATCCTCGACGGTCCACTCGTCCACCGCGCACATGGCCACGATCTGCTGGGCCAGGACGTCGAGGGGGTTGCGCGGATACCGGGTCTCCTCGATGAGTCCCTCCAGCATCCGTTGGACCACAACGGCCGCCTCCAGGAGGTCACCGCGATACTTGGGGAACAGCTTGCCCCGGCTTGGCTCGCCGACGTTGTGGCCGGCCCGGCCGATCCGTTGGAGTCCCCGGGACACCGAGCCCGGAGACTCCACCTGCACAACCAGGTCGATGGCTCCCATGTCGATCCCAAGCTCCAATGAGCTGGTGGCCACCAGCCCCCGAAGCGTTCCCCGTTTCAGGCGGTCCTCGATCTCCAAGCGCTGCTCTCGGGCGATGGACCCGTGATGGGCCCGAACGAGATCCTCGCCGGCCAGCTCGTTCAGCTTCGCCGCCAGACGCTCGGCCAGGCGGCGCGCGTTCACGAAGATCAGCGTGGATCGGTGCTCGCGGATCAGCTCGAGCAGGCGGGGGTGGACCGAGGGCCAGATGCTCAGGCGGTCCTGGTCCACGGGGGTCGGACCCGGCATCTCCCGCTCGGGGACCCGGCCCAGCTCGGCCATATCCTCGACCGGGACGACGACCTCGACCTCCATGGGCTTTCGGTGACCGGCGTCCACGATCGTCACCGGCCGAGGGCCGTCATCGGTCCGTCCTCCCATGAACCGAGCGATCTCCTCCAGCGGGCGCTGGGTGGCCGACAACCCGATCCGCTGCGGGCTCACCCGTGTGACCGCCTCCAATCGCTCCAGCGACAGGGCGAGGTGCGCACCCCGTTTGGTCGCGGCGACCGAGTGGACCTCGTCGAGGATCACCCACCGCACGCTCCGCAGGACCTCCCGGGCCTGCGAGGTCAGCATGAGGTACAGCGATTCCGGGGTGGTGATGAGGATATCGGGAGGACGCTTGCTGATGGAGCGCCGTTCGTTGGCGGACGTATCGCCGGTTCGCATGGCCACCGTCGGCTCGTGCAGCTCGATCCCCAGTCGTTCGGCGGCCAACCGGATGCCGGCAAGCGGAGCGCGGAGGTTCTTCTCCACGTCCACCGCCAGGGCCCGAAGCGGCGAGACGTACAGGACCCGGCATCGCTCCGCCGGCGGGGGGGTCGGTTCGCCGCCCACACGATCCAGTGCCCACAGGAAGGCGGCCAGGGTCTTGCCCGAACCCGTGGGCGCCAGGATCAGCGTGTGGCCGCCCGATGCGATGGCCGGCCACCCCTGGACCTGCGCGGGAGTAGGGGACTCGAACGTGGCGTCGAACCACGTACGGACCGCAGGGGAGAACAGGTCGACGGTCACCGCACAAGCCTACGGCGAACCGGCGACACGCTCGCGGGGACGCGTCGGTCTCTTCGGAACAACGACGTCGAGCCCGCCGATAGGATGCTCGGCGTGGCCCCGGCTCTCACCCCGTTCACGCTGGTCGTGTTGGTCCTCGCGCCCGGTCCGGCGATCCTGGGGGCCGCAGTCCAACCCCGGGAACCCGAGGACCAGATCGTCTTGTCTGGGACGGTGGAGGTGGCCCGGGGACGGGAGGTGGACGAGGTCGTGGTCCTGCACGGGAGCGCCCGGATCGACGGGGTGGCCCTCGGCGACGTCATCGTGCTCGATGGGGGGATCACCGTCCACGGCCAGGTCAGTGGCAGCGTGATCGCGATGGACGGCTCGGTGAGGCTCGGCTCGAGCGCCCACGTGGGCGGCGACGTCACCGCACGGGGAGGAGTCGTGGTCTCCGAAGGGGCGTTGGTCGACGGTCGGATCCGACAGCACGCAGCGTTCACCTGGCGGGCGCCAGTCTCGCTGTTCGGGCGGTTCGCCACGTGGCTCGCGGTCACGGTATCCACGCTCCTTCTGGGCCTGGCCGTCGTGTTCATCAGTCCGAGGGGGGTGGAGGCTGTCTTCGACGCGGCTCGAACCGCCCCGTGGTTCGCAGGGGCCTGGGGTGCTGGGCTCACCGTGGGGATCCCCGTCCTTGCCGTGGTGGCCATGGCATCGCTCGTGGCCCTCCCGCTGGGGCTGGCCGTCGCGCTGGCGCTGGTGCTGGCTGCATTCGCCGGTTACGTCTTCGCCGCATACGCGCTGGGCCGGTTGGTGTGGACCAATCCCGAGCGCCAGGTCGTGGCGTTCCTCGCAGGGTGGGGCGCCCTTCGGGTCATCGGCCTCATCCCGTTCGTGAGCGGCGTGACGTTCGTCCTGGTCGCCGGATTCGGCCTTGGGGCGGCGGCCGTCGCGACCTGGAAGGCGCGATCCGGGCAAGGGAGGCATCGCGGACGGCGGGCCGCCCTGCCTCCCGGGCCCTTCCCAGAGGAAGCCGGCCTGTGACGCCGGCCCCGACCGGCCGATGAGCACCGCCGCTCTTCAGCGCCTCCGAGCCCAGGACAGGAAGGCGAACACGACGCCCACGGCCGCGCCGAACGCGGCAGCCTGTGGGACGGTCATGAGCACCTTGGCGCCGTCTTGGACCTCGATCCGAGGCGACAGGACCATCCCCACGAACGCCTGACGGCCGAGCGTCGCGCCGCCCGCGGCGATCACGCTCTGACAGCCGCCCTGCTCGATGGACACGTTGCCCTTGGCGATGATGGGTCCGGAGCCTCCCTGATGGATCGACACGTCGCCACCGGTCATCAGCGGACCGCACCCGCCCTGGTTGATGGCCACCTGGCCGGACGCGATGACCGGCCCTGCTCCTGCCATGGTGAGGTGGACGTCTCGCCCGCTCACCATCCCGACCAGGGCGCGCTCCAGTGTCACGTCGCCCGCCGCCTCGATGGCCCTCACGACCCGTACCGTGCCGTGTCCGTCTGACTCCACGACGCACCTCCTCGTGTTCGTCGGCGCTGACCACATCCTATGGAGGCCACGGCCGGACCACCTCCCGCTGGCTATCCTTGTGGACCGTGAGCTCGACCGAGCCGAAGGACGCGGCGGAGGATCCGTCCCGGCCCAGGTGCTTCCTGTGCGGGCGCCCAACGTTCGATCCCGACAAGCGGGAGCGACAGTGGGTCCGCGCCGCCGTCGGAGGAGAGCAGGTCCTGGTGTGCCCGAGCTGCCAGGAAGACCGGCCGGACTGGGCCGTTCAACTGGACCGATGCGAGGTGTGCGGTGCCAGCAGGCTCTCGGTGATGCTCGGCCAAGTGGTGTGCCGGGCCTGCGGCCACGTCCGCGACGAGTCGGTGGAGCCAGCATGGCTGTCGGGCGCTTAGCTCAGCGGTAGAGCGCTGCCCTTACAAGGCAGAGGTCGAAGGTTCGAACCCTTCAGCGCCCACTCCGAGGAAGCTCAGGCTGCCGATGGCGATAGGGTGACGCCCCGGACCCCCCACGTGCTCCAGCTCGGGTAGTCGCCGGCGGCCGTGAAGCCGATGAGGTTCGGCCCGTTGTCCAGCAGGAACTCGTCGGCGATGGAGATGGTCCGGCTCCGCGTCCACGTGCCTGCGGGTCCTCTGCCGGTGGTCTTGACCAGCTTCCAGTTGACCGACAGCGTGACCTCCCCGGATCCGAGATCGAACCCCTGGTACGTCAGGTTGAAGACCCCAGGCCCGCTCGGGGCGAGGTAGAAGACCTCTTTCGGGTGGCTCCGATCGCCGCGCGGGATGTTGCCCACAGCGTCGGACGAGCCGATCGGCATCGGAAGGGGTGGCGACTCCCGTGGGTTCACCGGGATCGTCCTGAGCAGATCCCAGGCCGCAGGATCCTCCGTGGTCATGAAGTCATACAGGCTCCCCCCCATCAGGCCGTACTCCCTGACGGCCTGCACGAACCCCTCGATCTCCGCCGCGTCGTAGTTGTCCGCCACACCACCGATCTGGTGGATCCTCACCGTCGGATCGCCGGTCCCCAACCGAACCAGGCGGACGCAGTTCACCGCGTAGTCGTGGACGGCCTGACCTTCTGCCGCGACGACACCCGAGTAGCACATGGGCAGGAACACGTCGTAGTACTGCGTCAGCGACGCGTACGGGAAGTCGGGCCAGAAGCTGGTCGGTTTGGCCAAGCTCACCGCATTGGGGGTGATCGCCCCGAGCGGATAGCCCGGGCCGACGGCGTCGCGGATCCGTTGGGACAGGTTCAACAGCCTGGCCGTTCGGACGGTCGGGTCGGTCACCACCCTGGACTCGATGTCGAGAGCGAACGAGTCGACCCCGCTTCCTGCGGTGGAGCGGTAGGCGATCACGGCCATCGACTTTCGGAGGTCGACCTTGAGGTGTGCGAGCGAGGGAAGGTACCAGGCCACCACCCGCATACCCGCCGCGTGCGCTGCGTCGATGAACTCCCCGAACCGAGTGGGGAACTCGATGTCGGCGTGGGAGAAGTTCGAGCTCTGGAGATAGATCGTCCGGATCCCGTCCGCCTGCATCGTCTGGACCGCGGCCGGGGGGTCGTTCCACAGCGCCGCGTCGTAGATGTCCACCCAGGTCCCGAGCCCCCGGTAGGCGAGGACGCTCGGCCTCGCGCCCGAGTCCTTCGCCGCCGCCCGGATCCCGGCCACCGCGGCCAGGGTCAAGCCGGCCGCAAGAACGGCGCGGGCGACGCGCATCTTCGTGTCGGAGGTGTTGGGCATGGATCGCGCGAGGATGAGACGCGCGCACGGAGTCTATCGTTGCTAGGCTTCGACGGTGACCGAGGCCACTCAGCAACGAAGCATCGTGCTGATCCTCGCGCGCGACCTCGCATCCATGGTGGCGACGCCGATGCTGATCGTTGATGTGGAGGGCGCGGTCATCTTCTACAACGAGGCTGCGGGAGCGATCCTGGGGCGCCCCTTCACCGAGGCCGAGCCGGTGGCCTTCGAGGACTGGGGGCCAGCATTCGATCCACGGGACGTGGAGGGGAAGCCGGTGGCCCTGGCCGAAACGTCTCTTGGCATCGTGCTGACTGAGCGGACACCTGCGCACCGAACACTCCGCTTCCGAAACGCCGACGGCATCGAGCGCGTGGTCGAGTCCACCGCGTTCCCGCTCTACGCGAGGGCCGACGAGTTCGTGGGCGCGGTCGCCGTGTTCTGGGGGAAGCACGAGGAGGACTGAGTGCGGGCCAGGATCTGGGGGTCTCGCGGCTCCCTGGCGACGCCCGGTCCCGAAACCGTCCGCTACGGCGGCAACACCGCGTGCATCGAGGTCGGACTGTCCGACGGCAGCCTGGTGATCCTTGACGCAGGGACCGGCATCCGGGGGCTCGGACTCTCACTCGACGGGCGCCGTCCCGCGCGGATCGACATCCTGCTCACGCACCTTCACCTCGATCACCTGGAGGGCCTGGGGTTCTTCACGCCGCTGTGGGACCCGGCGACCGACCTGCACATCTGGGGGCCGACCTCGCCCGTCCAGTCGCTCAGCGAACGGATCGCGACCGTCCTGTCCCCACCGCTCTTCCCCGTGCACCTGATGGACATGCCCTCCAGCGTCACCTTCCACGATGCCCCGCAGGGGGAGTGGGCGATCGGGCCGGCGACCATCCTGTCGCAGCCCATCATCCATGCCGGGCCGACCGTTGGTTATCGGATCCGGGAGCAGGGGCGCTCGCTCGCCTACCTGACCGACCACGAGCCGGCCATCGGCTCGGACCTTGGCTCCGTCGCGCCCGAGTGGATCTCCGGTTTCTCCGTGGCGCGGCGGGCGGATGTTCTGATCCACGACTGCCAATACACGGAGGAGGAATACTCGGCCCGGGTGGGATGGGGACACTCCAGCACCGAGCACGTCGCGACCTTCGCCGGGCTGGCCGAGGCGGCGAGCCTGGTGCTGTTCCACCACGACCCCATGCACGGCGACGAGCAGCTCGAGGCCATGTTGCGTCGGGTCCGCGACCTCTACCCCCACACGGGTGACGTCGCCCTGGCCCGGGAGGGGATGGAGATCGACCTCTCCCCCGGCGCGGCGGCCGTCGGGTAGCGGCTTCCAGCCCTGGAATTACGCCCTTGTGCTTCGGCCCAGGAGTGATCTATCCTCGGGGGTCCCGATGCGCTGGGACAACCTCAGGCTCGACGTCCGGCCGGCGGACGACCGACTGACGACCCCCCTGTTCGAGCAGGGCGCCGTGGTCCGGACCTTCGACACGCCGGAGTTCCGCGGCTTCACGTTCTACGAGGTCCACGCGCGGTCGATCATCAACCACGTTCCCGAGGCGTCGCGGATGCCGTTCCGATGGACGATCAATCCGTACAGAGGATGTAGTCATGGGTGCTTCTACTGCTACGCTCGCAAGACCCACACCTACCTCGATCTGGACTACGGCCGAGACTTCGACACCAGGATCGTGGTCAAGGTGAACGCGCCCGAGCTCCTTCGAAAGGAGCTGGCCCAGCCGAGGTGGTCGGGAGAGCACATCGCCATGGGCACCAACGTGGACACCTACCAACGGGCGGAAGGCCGCTACCGGCTGATGCGGGGGATCATCGAGGCCCTCCGTGACTTCGCCAACCCGTTCTCCATCCTGACGAAGGGGACGCTGATCCTTCGCGACCTCGACCTGCTGGTGCAATCGGCGGCCGTCACCGACGTCGTCACGAATTTCTCGGTGGGATCGGTCGATGCGGAGCTGTGGCGGCTGCTCGAGCCGGGGACGCCCAGCCCCCTTCGTCGGCTCGAAGCGGTCCGGTCGCTCAACGATGCCGGGGTCCCGTGCGGCGTGCTGATGGCTCCGATCGTCCCGTTCCTGTCCGACACCGACGAGGCCATCCACGACACGGTCCGCGCCGTCGCCGCCGCCGGCGCCACCCACATCGTGCCCATCGTGCTGCATCTGCGGAAGGGCGGGTCCCGAGAGTGGTTCATGAGCTGGCTGGAAGAGCGCCATCCCGAGCTCCTGCCTCGATATCGGGAGCTGTATGGGGCCGGCGCGTACACGCCCTCGGCGTACCAGGAGGAGGTGGCCGACCGGGTACAGGGCGCGGCCAGACGCTTCGGGATGGCTCGGACCACCCCGCACCAGGCTCGTCGAGTGGCGCCGTCATCCCCTCAGCCCGAGCAGCTCACCCTGACCTGAGCCCCGCCGATCGAAGTGGCAGGTTCGTTCGCCTGGTCCTCGGCTACGCTTCGCTCCATGCGTGGCGTGGATCGGTTGCTGGAACTCCAGGAGCTCGACAGCGCGATCGATCGGCTGGAGGCCCGGAAGCGCCAGATGGAGGAGGGCAAGGAGATCGCGGATGCCCGGGCGGCCATGGAGGACGCGGAGGGCCGCCTGGGGGAGCTCCGGCTCGGGGTCGATGCGGTGGCCCGGGAGCAACAGCGCCTGGAACGGGAGATCGATTCGATGACCCGTAAGGCCGAGGTCGACGAGAAGCGGCTCTACGACGGCAGCATCGCCAACATCAAGGAGATGGAGGCCCTCCAGCACGAGATCACCTCGCTCAAGGAGCGCCGCTCCAGGTCCGAGGACGACCTCCTGGAACAGATGGTCCGCAAGGACGACCTCGAATCCCGGGCGGGGGAAACCAGCACCCTGGTTCAGGAGGCCAGGGCCAGGCTCGATGCGGTGGGGGGCGAGGCCGTGGAGGAGCTCGCGCGGGTCGAGGGTGAGCTGGCCGAAAGGCGAGTCGCTCGGGAGAAGCTGGTGCCCGAGTTCGACGACGAGTTGATCGAGCTGTACGAGGAGCTACGGGCGCAGAAGCGGGGGGTGGCCGTCGCGGCGTTGGTGGACGGGGTCTGCCAGGCATGCCACGAGAAGCTCTCCGCGATGGAGCTCGACCGCTTGAAGCGCACCGAGGGCGTGAAGAGGTGTGAGTACTGCCGGCGGATCGTCGTCTTCGCCTGATCGTCTCCTGCGACGGGGCTGCTCGGGGCAACCCAGGCCCGGCCGGCATCGGCGTGGTGATCACCACGACGCGCGGACGGGTGGTGGACCGCATCGCCAGAGGCATCGGCATCGCCACCAACAACGTCGCCGAATACACGGCGGCCCTCGAGGGCCTGAAGCGGGCCCGGGAGCTGGGTTCCACCGACGTGGTGCTCCGCTCGGACAGCAAGTTGTTGATCGAGCAGCTGTCCGGGCGGTTCCGGGTGAAGAATCCCACCCTTCAACGCCTCCACACAGACGTCCGCGCGACGGCCAGGGCCTTTGCCACCATCAGCTACGAGCACGTCCCGCGAGAGGCGAACAAGGAAGCGGACCGCATGGCGAACCGGGGTGTGGATGAGTGGCTGGCGGGGGAGGGCGCTAGCTGGTCGGCGCCGGGGAGGGCCCCGAGCTTGTGGGAGGAACCTGAGTGACGACGTCTCCGAGGGGGAACGCGAACGTCACGTGGCGCCCGCCAGCCAGGCGGTAGGCCAGGGAAAGGGTTCGACCCTTCGCCTCGGCCTGCTGGGGGAAGACGACCAACCCCTCGGAGGCGGACCCATTGGGCAGCGCAACAAGTGCCTGCGTGTACACCCCGCGCGTGCGCTGTGGGCGAGCGTCCGGTCGGCGAACCAGCAGGGCCAGCCGATCCGGCTCGAAGCGGATCAAGCGACCTGTCCGATTCACCACAGTGACGTTGAACTGCCATGCCGGCGTGAACATGAACATCGAATGCAACGTGACCGTCACCCCGTGGCTGGCCATCGACACGTCCTTGAAGAGCTGGATCCCGTCGTTCATGGACTGCCCGTCTCGGGTGGCATCGACGACGCGCCACTCGGCCGTGCCGGTCCGCAGGAGGATCACCGGCCCGTCCATGATCCGGGTCCGGTCGAACGTCTCATCCGCCGCCGGATCGTACGTGAGGGTCACCGAGGCGCCCAGGTTCACCCGGCCGCCGACGGCATTCTCCACCAGGAACCAGTCGACGAACGCGACCGAGCGCACGTCGGCGGTGCCGGAGATCGTTCCGTCGAACTGCTGGTTCTGGACGGTCATCCAGTGGACCCACGCGGTGAGCTTTGGCCCGACCACCAGGGCGGACAGCCGGGCACCGTCATCCTCCGTCGCGTGTGCGTAGGCGTTCACGAAATCCAGCGCCGTGCGACGGGCGGAGGCCACATCCAGGCCCAGTCCGGCCGCGACCTGCTCCTGCGCAAGGGGATGGGAGGCGCCTTCCAGTGAGGGTGAGCAGCTCGTCGCGGCGAGGAGGACGAAGCCGAACACCGCCAGACGTCGCATGGGCGGCCCGCATGGTAGCCGGTCCTATACTCATCCGTGGGGAGTCGGCCGGGCGGCCGCGGGCGAGAGCTCGAGGAAAGTCCGGACTCCGAAGGGCAGGGTGCTGGGTAATGCCCAGGCGGGGCGACCCGCGGAAAGCGCAACAGAGAGCAGACCGCCCCCGCGAGGGGGTAAGGGTGAAACGGTGAGGTACAGCGGGCCGGGTGACCGGTCCGGCTCGGCAAGCCCCACCCGGAGCAAGGCCAAGCAGGGAGCGTTCGAGGGTGGCCCGCCCGAGCTCCCGGGTAGGCCGCACGAGGGGCGTTCGTCGTACGGGAGCGCCCCCGGGGTCTCGCCCAGGCGGGACTCAGAGGGATGGCCGCCGCCGGCCCGCGAGGGCCGGAACAGGATCCGGCTTACAGGCCGGCTCCCCAATCTCCGATCTGGTTGGGGGCGCCGCGCGGGTCATGCGGTGCGCGCCGCGTCCAGTGCTCGGCGGAGCTGCTTCCCCGCGTGGTACGAACTCCGCACGAGCGGGCCGGCCTCGACGTGGCTGATGCCAAGCGACTCGCCGGTCCGCTTGTGCTCGGCGAACTCCTCGGGCCTCACCCACCGGTCCACCGGCAGATGGAGCTTCGTTGGCTGCAGGTACTGGCCCATGGTCACGATGTCGCAGCCGGCCTCGGCCAGGTCGTGGAGCGCGTCCGGCACCTCCTCCGGCCGCTCGCCCATCCCCAGGATGAGGTTCGACTTGGTCACCTGGCCGGGCCGGGATCGGTTGGCCATCCGGAGCACATCCAGCGAACGCTCGTAGCCGAAGGCCGGGCGGATCCGCCCGTGCAGACGCCGTACCGTCTCCAGGTTGTGGGCGAAGACGTCGGGCTCGGCCTCGACCACGGTGGCGATGTCGCGCGCGCCTCCCTTGAAGTCGGCGGGAAGCACCTCCACCCCGCA
>WNGA01009998.1_pt1 | contig 25884 bp, 25 predicted proteins | sample 5400061 | NCBI WGS metagenome assembly WNGA01 (sample SAMN13153366, study PRJNA577476) | soil metagenome | isolation source: 100 cm soil or saprolite under grassland replicate 2 | place: USA:California | collected 2016-06-15 | reverse complement strand
CAGAACTACGGGCATTGGGGAAACAATCGCAGAGGAATTTACGGGTATTGCTTTCTCTTCTGGCGAAAGGCTATGGAGAAGTTTGCAAGACCGTGTAGTAAATTTCATAACTTCCAATGAAGGTCGTGCTAATAAACTAAATCCATATAGTAGGGTGCATGAGTGGAGGTTGGTTCGAGATTACTTAGGACTTGGAAATTCAGCTTCGTCTAACACTTCAGATTCAGCGTAAAAATAGCGATCTCCCGAGAGGGTCAGTCAAATAGATAGCAAAATCGAATTAGAATAACTAGGATAATGTATAATTCTTTTACCCTGTACGATGTGGTGAATCGATATTTGAAATTTCTAGGTGAAAGGTTCATTAGAATATTTCGAACCGAATAAGACATATGGAAGCATTGATTGAGTACTATGATTTCTCGAGTTACGAAATGGACTAGGTAAAATGTTTAAGGCCTAAATCCCAATTAACCTATTAACCTCTACTTTTAAGTAACCAACTTCGTAGTAACACCAGCAACAAGAACCAAAAGAGTAATACGATTGTTAAATTCTCTGAGATTAAAGCTACGTTAATAATGATATCTTAGATGATATCAACCTTATTTTAACTAGTTTGAAAAGAGCTGGATTAAAGAGAGCAATAATTGTTGATCTGACAAATCCTCAAATCGCAATACCAGTAGTTCGGACAATAGTACCAGGACTAGAAACATTTTCTGTTTCATATTCAATTATGGGTAGACGGGCAAAAAAATACTCTAAGAGAAAAGTTGAGGAAAATGTTCACTAAAATTTAGTGAGCATTTTATCGTAGCGCAAGGAGCAATTATTAAAGGAGGTATTACAGATTCAAGTTTAACAGGACCGTTACGAAGTCAATTCGATAACCAAGGAGCATTTGTTACCAAATTGAGCGTTTCTGATAAACTAGGAAATCCAGCTAAACCTCGGGATGTCGTCGTAGATTCTTAGGGGCAGATATAGGTAGTTGATAAGGAAAATAACAATATTCTTGTTTACAATATCTCCGCTGGTAGTCCTTCTGGTGAATTAACAAGTCAGAGTACAAAATCGACTACCGCGTCTGAAGACTCCAAATCTGGAAGCAACGGTGACAGCAACCGTCATAGTTCTAGCTCCAATAATAAGGATCATAACATAGACAAATCAAGTGGCGGCGATAAGAAGGTTGGCAAAGAGCTTAATCATCATTGCGATCCTTCGTATCCAGATTTTTGTATACTGTCTCCTCCTCCAGATTTGAATTGTCAGGATATATCACACAAAAATTTTAAAGTGGTGGGATCGGACCCTCATGGCTTCGACCGTGACGGAGACGGAAAGGGATGCGAGTCTGCTTGGAGGCAATAGTAACGGTCAGAATTTGCGTATGTACGGTTTACTTTGGGTAGATAAATGAGTTAAGAGCCTACGAGAGAATGATGGCATAGATGCTGATTTAAATGTTTACTACTGTAAATGCCGCATTTTCTATCTATTACTTTCTACCATCATCGAATAATTGAAAAAGGTATTCTATAGGAAGGTAAACCTGCTATTGGCCGGTCTACTTTGAAGACATGATATACACGTCTCGAATCTCAACCCCAGAATAATTTGCTTAAACTGATTTGTTTCATGTAAGGACAGCATAACAGGTTTTACTGCTCGTATTATAATTACTCACCTATCTCTTAATACAATTCCATTCATTTTAGCCAGATTTTCTAAAGAGAAAATTTCTGCCAGTAACAGAAATAGAGTTGGAAGATCCCGAAGATATTGAAGTTTACGAGTTTGAAGATCAAAATTTCCGACTAGTTGCGAAATAATGTATCTTATTCACCGACAAGGAATATGATCTTTGAATGAATATCGAGGTTATTATTATCAATTTAGATATCCAAGCTCAATTGAAGTGTAAAGAAACAAGCTTTTTTACAAACTAGTTTACTTTAGTCTAGTTGCATATGGAAAGAAATGAGTCGATTAAATTGATGGTCAATCTGTTCGACGTAGAATCAAGTCCGGAGGAAGACACGGCAATTTTTCAAGATGTTAGCCACGATGAACTTCTACATGCTCTAGAGTATTGGATTGACCAATGTAAAATGATATTTGGAGATGTTGTTATTGAAAATACACAAGGTTTTAAGGATTCTGGCGTAGATATCAGCATTAATTTAATCAGATCTAATCTTGGATTTGGTTTACAAGCTAAGAGTCATGGGGATATACAAAAGCCTGATTTCTATGCCAAAGTAAAGTCACAAGCATTTGAGAGTGATAGTTATAGTTTAGAAAAATACATAATCCTTTTTGGAGGTGATTTGAATACTCAGAAAGACAAAATACATGGAATTATCGCTGAACTATCCCAAAGAAATACTGATTTTAGAATCATAACAGTGCCTCCGGAGAAACTATTGACCATAATAATGGCATACAGAAAAAAAATTCATCCAGCAAAGCTGATCACGCTCGATATATCCAATGCAACCAGAATTGGAATTGGATTGGCTGAAAATCTAAGTAATGAAAAGAGAGAGGCTGAGGTCAAAATTACTATAAAAAATCTCATAGACGAGGGAGTTGATAGACCCCATAAATTCAAGTTAAATTACTCCTTTAATAATAATGATATAGAAAAAACAAAAATTCCTGATGTCCTTGACCGCTTGAGCATAACTGATGAAACATTAGGAATGAAAAAAGAAGAGTTTGAAAGTTTAACAGTATCTGATGATACAGGAGAAACCAAACCTAATGACATATTAGTTTTTAATGAAAGGCTGAATCGTGTAATAGTTTTTCTTCAAGCGTTTTCATATGATGGTAAACTTAGAGGGCAATATTTACAGGTGTCGGACATATTCACAGAAAATAACATACAAAAGTATGTGTCTAAGGATAACAAAAAACCTCTCAGAGTCGATATTGATATTTCCTTGAACACAAAAATTCTGACATTTCACTTCAATCAGCAATATGTAGGATTTCCGATTTCAGAATTATACGAAATGTGTATATTTATAATCCACCTTAGAAATGCTACCTTCATACGTTTATTTGTTGATGGGATTGGAGAGCATACTTTCCCCGCTTAAAACCAATAGATCTTTCAGTACCTTCTCCTGTTATGGATTTGATTTTCAGACTTAAAAGGCTAGAGGAGCTATCTGGCTACGTATTTATATTAAATGAAGAGTCAGACGAAGAATTAAGACGGACTACATCACTTGTAAATATTGCTACTAAATTGTTACTGAATCATGAAGTGTCACCAAAGGAAATTTCAACTTTCTCTGTAACTCTTCCAAAGGAAGCAGCATTGAAAATAATGCGATTTTATAAAGAAAAAATGGATCAAAATATTTTAGTAAACTTGCCGATGAACATACTAAAACAAGAGATTATTTTACCAAACTTAACATTACATTTATCTGATTTTCAATTGGTGAACGATATCAATTCCATAGACACTATTGAGAAAAGTAAAGACACAAATTATCAGATAACATTAGAAGCCTGCAATCCTCAGTAAGCACTCAAGTTTATCTCAATGTGTAAGAACTTATTATGTAATCCATTGTTTGTTGCTCCTTATCAAAGTTCAATGGATCTGCCCTATAACTTATTATATGATTAGATTTGTCCAGCCCAACTAGTACGACCGCTAGAGCTCCATATCTTTTACCTTCTTTATCATTTCCAGAATAAACAAATGAACATGCGTTTTCTCCACCTACAGTATATTTTGTACAAGTTATGGGGTTCAACTAATTTGCTTCCACCGGCGTCTTTGACTAACTGGTTAAATACGAATTTTGCTAGTTGATTGTTATTACTAAATGATGGACTTCTCTTGAATACATTTACTGATAATTGTGATTGAATTTTGCTTGCAGAACCGTTTACATCATTAATAACGAGTGGTAATTCTTGGGTAAATCTGTTACCTGCCTGTTACAACCCAGTGTGACGGATACTGAACTGTAAACCTTTGGTCAGTATCAGTAAAATTACTCCAATTAGTGACGTTTATGTTAGTATTTGGTGTAGTATCGGGTTGTACCGCAGGCTGTTGGCTTGCGGTGCTAATAGATGGTTTTGCTCCTTTCGAAACTACAACCTTACCCACCATTGAAGGGTGTAACGTGCAGTAATACTTGAATGTCCCAAGTTTGTTTGTTAACACAACCCAAACTAGCCTGAAAAACGCAGATTACACCTAACGCTTTACAAATCTTTTATGTTTCGATGACGGTACAACTCAATGTCAGAATCAGAATTGACCACCAAAATATGTAAAAGGTGCAAAACTAAATATGAAGAAGACAACGGATATCCGGTTTGCAATTATTGTTTAAGCATATTAGATAATTACGAATGATTCATTAAAGTTTAGCGATATGCAACTAGAAGTACCATTAGGCTGTCTTGGTATCTACTCATATAGTCCAAATATCGTTAACCAATGCAATCAGTAAAAAGAATAGGTGCAAACAAGAATACTAGTTATACCGTTCTTTTACGTAGCAACAGAAATAGATACCATTCTAAACACGTCCAGTTTTCCAAAGTAAAACATGTATTTACAGTCAAGGATGACAGGAGATATGATACAATGTGATTCATACTGACTGAGAAATTTGATAGAGCACCGGTTTTTTCAAAATGATGGTGAATAAGTTTTAATCCACTACTGTGCTAGGATGCAATAATGCACTTTAGAACTATTTTGGATTTGCCATTCATAGTATAGTCCAGATTATTAGTAGTTTGTGAAAAATTAAAATGATGGTGCTAGACGTATTTTCAATCTGTATGATCGACTTTGGTGTGGGTATCTAATTCATTTTCATCTTTGAATACTCTCCCACACAATTTACACTTCATTTGAGTTTTTCTTCCGCGAAGATAATCGGCCAGTTGCATCAGATATATGGAGAAACTCCACATGATCCAGTACTTATGCGAGCGTAGCTTAAAACAGTTCTATCAAATTGAAACTTGCGATAGTGTTTATGTCCTAACAAAATTAACTAATGCAGAGAATCCTTGTTCAGCTATTGGAGGTGGAAGTTTGAATTTTTTATTCAATATCAATGGAGCTCTGATTGCATGAGCAGAGTTTGTTAACAGCAGATCAACATAGTTGTCCCATTGATAGCTTCAGATCATGAGTCCAGCGAGGTATTATCCCGATTTCCTAACATTATGGTCTTAAGGACATCACAGCATTTATTACTAGCAATCATTGAGAAGCAGTAATGAGAACCAAAACACTCTTAATTCTTCCTATCTTTGCTGCACTAATCTCTGGGCTTGCCTTATTCGCACTGAATCCAGTTACTGCACAGAACATGAGTACCCCAGAAACAAACATGACAGCTGGAACAAACATGACTAATGCTACAATAGGTGGAAATGTGACTGGTGCAGGTAATATGACTAATGCATCTTCCACGATGACAAACAGCAGTTAGCAAACCTAACTATTTTTTTTAATACAAGTCTTTTATACGTTGATGTCTATTTTATTATACCGAAATAAACTAACTATTGGCTGGTGGATTTCGAGTTCTTTTTCCACCAGTCATCTTGATTACCATAGTTAAGTAATTATTAAAACTCTCGTTGTACTTCCTAGATTTACCCTTGTCCATAACATGACAAGAGACGGATGGAGGGTTTAATGCCAATTTTTCCCTCCATTCCGCTGATAACAGTACACCATATGGGTTTACGGATTTATTTGCTTCTCTAAAGTATATTTTAACATGTGCAAATGCCGTAACCTATCTTTAGGAATGTCAGGTGGTCTAGGCTTTGTGATCAGTTTTTTTATTTAATCGAAGAAGAATCTGTTTAAGAAAATTTGATCTCCGTAAATCATTAAATCATTTGATAGTAAATTGATATTTTGCAGTTGATATAAATTTCCATCCTGTATCTGACAGGTTTATAGAGGATTTTCCACCATCTGCATCAACAACGTACTTCAGCGTATGCTTGCCGGGATCGAATTCATTTGTATCAATTATAACACATTCACAGTGTACGACAGCTTTATAATAAATTGGTTTTTTTTCAAATTCCTGCGGCTTTTCCCAATTATTTGGTGAAGTGTTATTACTTGTAACAAGTAAGTCTACAAATTCTTTGGAAAAAATTTCTCTATAATAATTATATTTTGGTAAATAATTCTTTAAGATTCCTTTCATTTCGATCCCGTTACCATTGTCTTTACTTATGTTGACGATTACTTTATCATCGACCGATACAATTCCTTTTACCTTACCGCGATCTAAATTAAGAGTACAATCACGAATATCTTGATAGGGTTTACCATAAAGACCTTGATCTCCCTGAGAGCAGAACGCGGTGAGTATTGGAAACATTATAGAATAGCCTTTGGGTATTAGTTCTTGCGTACAGTCATAAGATACATCTCCAGTTTCAAATGAATCGAAGAGAAAAACAAATGAGTCTTCAGTGTCAACACCCATGCTGCATGTCGGATTAGCTTCGGGAGCATCTTCAGGTGAATTAACCGACCATGACCAATATTTAGCGAGTATTTTTTCTAGTCCACTTGAATCATTTAGAGATTTGTTTTCAATGGCATAAGACTGCTGGATTTGGAAGAATAAAAATACGCTCATGAGAATTATGAGAAAATAAAGAAAAGATGACATTTTATTTTTCTCTAGATTGAACGAGTATTTATGATTTTATTATCAATGTGAATGGATTTATGGGATTTCCATATCGAAAGGTTGTAATTGCAATTTTACTTCAATTTTTTGTTCCTTAACTCTAGCGTTACATCGTGAACAATTTCTTTTACTTCCTCAATGCTCATTTCATCATGCGAGTGGGTTTTTTGCCATTGAATTGAAAAATCGATCAAAGGCTTAGTTAGGTTCATTGTTAAAATATTTTTTTCAGATAAGATCAGATTTTTTAGTAATACATCATCATTTTCAAATCTTCTTGCTAGATCTGCATAAAGTTGCCTATCCCTTGTGGCTAATCTCAAGAATGAGATTAGACCAGTAAGTAACATATAGGATCCAATACACATAAAAGAAATTGTAATGACACCGCTAGGAGGAATAGAAGATACAAAAACAGAATGCAAATCCCTCGCACCAAACAGTAACATCATCCCTATTACCGTAATCAATAACGTTTTTCTTAATTTATAATTTTTAAGTTTCAATGCTATTATCAAGAAAGGCAAACCAAAAAAGACTCCACTTATTTGTATATCTGAATTAATTAGTGAGATAAAAATCGCTTCGCCAATGGATGAAGGTATAATATTAGTACCAGACGTAACTGTGAATTGACCCAAACTAAATATTGTTCCATAACGCATCAAGTGAAAAACTAGTGGTATACTAATTAGTAACCAGAATTTATACTTTCCAATACGGTAAATATATTGTTTAAGTACGACGATGCTTACAACCCATGCTAGGATGAACGATATTAGGAACAGGATATCGTAAATCCTTGCGATGTTATTCTGAAAAATAACATTTACTAAATACGTACCAGCTATTAGTTCACGTGGAGGAACGGGTTTAATAACTGATGGATGTGTGGCAAGTCCACTTATTGTATATATCAATAATAATAGAATGCTACAGCAGTAAATTGAAAATAATATTCCATATGATAGCGTAAGATAATGTCTTCTTGTCAAAAATAATTGAAAAAATTTGAGAGAGAGAATGGACAAAAATACCAATGATGAAATAAAAGAAAGATAAGAGGTCAAATAAAAAACAATTTTGCTATAATTCCTGAAAAGTGACATCTGAATTGTTGTAGCAATTAATGTTGCTGATAAAATGAAGAATATTAAAAACATGGATATGGCATAAATCCGTCTCTCGGTTCGCGTTTTTTTCTCTATAGCTTGGTTTGTTAAATTTAGCAATACTATTCCAGAAGATATGAAAGTGATCACAAATAATGAAAATATTGTTATTTTATTATTGACTGACATTATGTTTCCTTTTATTAAACCCATTTGAAAGTTTGAGTTAAGAATCATAACAAGTACAATACATAGAACAAGAAATAATATGGATTTTTTGAAAAACCATGAAAAATCAACCCTAAAGGGAACGGAAATATTCACCACACCTACAATAAATTATGGAGTATATGATAAGGTATCGCAGATTGAAGTTAAGCAAAGTTCTGATGAAACTAAATTCCCAGTTTTGAAGATATTTAGCCTCTGGCTCTTCTTTTAGAGTCAATTCTCTCACCAATTCTGCCTCCCATGTAGTGAATATTTTGCGTCCCTTAGCTAGACTAAGCCGGGAGAAGCGTCTAGCGAGAGTAGAATCTCAAACGTAGCTTACGACTTGACTGTTAAATAGGTATCAAGAATATCGAACTTCCTTATACATCTAATAAATTAGAACGAAGTACCAACTGAAGAAATTTCAGCATCGACATCCCTAACTCTATTTCTCTTCAACTCCATCCACCACTTTTTCTCTTTTGGTTTACCATACATCGTTCGATCAAAGCCGAATATTCCGAACACCGTTTCTGCTGCATCAAGCAACAACTCTGTATTTTTGAAATAGCATAGTACTAACGAAAATCTAATGACAGTCTAACAAAATCTTCTTAATACTATCAGTGTTTACAACTTCATTTATCAATTTTCTCAGAGTCTTCGTATTTAGCTCTTCTGAGCCTTGTAAATTATCCACAGCCTTCAGGCTCCAATATTCCTTGATTGCTGCGTCTAGTTTTGAGCTGCTCCCATAAACCACTTTCCTGAATGTTGTTAGAGAGAATACTGCGGACTTGCGCATAATTAGTCCAAGTTTTAACAACCGATGAACTCTAGAATAATATTGCTTTCTAGAAATATCATTCATTGATCGTAGAGTCTTACTATTAATTTTATTCTTAGTCGCTATAATCCTGAATATGTCTAATGTTCTTTGGTCAGATAAGCATTGCAGAATGTCTGCAGCGGTAACTTTCTTTGACCTGGCTAAACGCATTAATCCAATATTCTTATCCATTTATTTTATTTATAGGTAGCAGCATCAAAGTTTAACAAACCTTAATAGGAACTTATATGCCTAGAAGATACTTCTGTTACTCCATAACGGAATAGTGGGCTTAGATTAAGCTCGAAGTGACGAATCTTATTAGAATGAACCATATCTTATTACAGTATAATTTAGAGTTATTCGTTAATTAGGAATACAGATTCTTTATGACGCAATACATTGCCAATCTAACAAGGTGGGCTTTCCTCAATCCATCCATTAATTAATAACTCATTAAGTGAATAATTAATTTCCTCTTTGGGTAGATGTCGGAAGTGTTCATAAAAAATAGCATCATAGACACCACCATTAGATTTATCCAAATCACGGATAACAGTAAGAACATCTCGCAGTTGTTTTCTTAACATTAATTAATTCAAAGATGTTCTTTCCATATACTTTCCGGAGACATGCCATTTTTCCTAGCAAAATTCTCATCATTTTTGTCTTGTTTATACAATCTACAAAAAAATTCATTTACCCTCAGTCATTAGCAAAGAATTCTGACATTGTACTAAGACGGATGTCTACATTACTACCATATAGACATGCCTAAACTCGATGGTTTATCCTATGTCCCTGTTTCCAAAAAATCATGGAATATTTTATATTTTTACTTCTTTTCCGGAATTTTTTAAATACTTATTTGTCTCCTAGTTACAAACTTGTGAGGTATGGGTGGCGTTGAGGTAGAGGTATTCGAACATGTTTTTGGTAAGGCATTAGTCAGGGAATTAGCTAACAAGTTTCTAACGCATTTGATGCTATGGCTTTATTACCTATTGATAAACAGAGAGTGGAGATTTATACAAATTTCCTACCTACTAGCGATTTGGTAATAGAGGACTGGGGTACTGGAATTGAAAATCTAAGGCAATTTAAAACCATTTCGCCTGGCGAAAAAATGGTAGGAGATGAAATATCATCTAGTAGTAAAGTGAACGAAAAAATAATAGGACAGAAAGGAGTGGGAAAGCTAAGCTTTCTGAACCTCTCACAAGTTGGTGAAGTAGAATTCCATAGCAACAATGGTAACATAGGACACATTATTACGATTAAGTATCACGACTACATGAGACACTCCCGCACGACTAACTCTTATTACTCATTTGATTACCAAATTGTTCAATTTTTAGTGATAGCATGAGCAAAAAACGAGGTTCTTCCATACCTGACACATGAAATGAAATGAAATAAGGTTAGAGTAGTATCTACAAATCTATACGTAGACGCAACTATGGTTCCTTTCGTAGTATTATTATCCTGGATAATTTTGTTTAGCCTCGGTCTAGATTTGACTGGAAATAATGCATCGGTATTCAGATTATATTTGTCTATCAAAACCCTTACAGAATTTCGGAAAAAATAATCTAGCGCTGCAAAAATTGTGACTGTTAGATGTTTTCTTATTGCATCCTTGATAGATTCTTTTAATGATTTATCAAGAAGCATTCTGAGTAAACTATCTACTTCGTTAGACATAAGCCCATTAATTTCACGCATAGGATTAGAGGACGTATGGACTTTTTTATTATCAAAACGTGGTTCCCGCGGTAAATCGACCATAACCTAGGCTTCCGATTAGTAAGAATTTATTATTAAGTGTGAATAAACGTTTTCAAAGTATAGTTAGAATCTGATTGGGGAACCCGAACCAAATGGACCTTTCTCCAGTTTTTGAGGTTCCTTTTGTGGCGGATAAGGCAGTTTTTAAAGTTCCGGCAAGTGCACAAGCCATATTGGATTTGCTAGTGCTTGTTATGAGCCAGAGCAATTTAACGCAAATGTTTGAATTCTTTTCTTGACCTCGTCAATATATATGTCAAACGAATCCAGCAAAAAACAACGTGGTTGAGCTATAAGTTTGGCTTATCCATCTCATGATGGATTGCCAACTAGGTACACATTCCCAGCTGAGTTAATACAAGTCGCGCCACTTGCACATTCGTTACTTTGAATTATAGTTTGTGAGTTTACATTACTATTACCACTGACAGTAATCTCATTTCCTCCTTCATTGATACACTGTGAGTTTTCACACTCGTTACTTTGCTCTATTTTCTGATTAAATTTTCCTTTCAACTTATCTATGGTTAATTGGTTATAACCTTCATTGATACATTCTGAATCGACACATAAATTATGCTGAGCTAGCTCTTGATGTACCTTGATGTACCTTTGCGTATATTTTTTGCTTAAGTCCCTTAATCATTTCAGCAACATTAAGCCCTGAGTTACCACATATAGAATCTTGTGCGCACAAATTATGCTGCTTTAATTTTTGACTCGTGCCTAAATCAAAATTTCGGAAGGCATTTGCCGTGCTGAATGTGTGCATAAGCAGCATTAACGATATTAATAATGAAAGTAATCTGACTGTCTGCCTCCATCGATAAATTTTCATGATTGAACCAATAGTCTGAAAATATATGAGGATTGAGGTGTCTATGTCTAGAGCCAAATAATAGATGCTTCGTTTATAGTGTGCATACGAATCTCTTATAAACGAAGTCTTAGTTTATTTTTTGACTAATTTGAAGTCGCTATTCTTACCTGTGAGAGTATTGTTTGTACTATCTGCGCTCCTAGCCTCTTCATTATTCGTAGGGCCTTACCTTGTTCGTGGTCAGCTCGATAGCGCAGATAATGCCATAGGTACCTCCAATATAGGGGTCAAGATAACGTCGCTCAAAACTAATCAAACTGTCCCTATAGGCCAGCTTACTATCTATGGTACTTCTTCAGATACATCAGAAACAAATTGTCAGGTGTACGTGGACTGGAATGATGTTAAACCGATGCAAAATGTGACTGGCATTGGTCCTGGAGGCCTGGGTGATTATTCAAATTGGACTTTTACTTATAATCAGAAATATCACCCTATTACAGAAGGTATCAATGAATTAACCTCTAAGATTTCTTGTTATTCCAATTCTAACATTGGCAATATTACGACCAAGTACTACAGTGTCAATGTCACAGGTTCAAACAATCCAAGTCCCAACATTCCTACAGCTTCTGTTAACCCTAGCCCTGACCCTACAACTATACGTTACCATTCTATAATACCTCAGTATTCCAATAAATCAGATAATAAAGGTGAGAATAGTAGTGAAGTAAAAGGGCTCGGCACTAACACGTACATTGAAATCAGTAGCGGATATACTGGGAATAATAAACAAATTAGCGATAAAAAGGATAATCAAAAAATTGAATTTCACACAATGAGTAGTGTGATATCATCAAATATTGAAAAAATAAAGGATGGACAAAACGATTTGAATATAAAATGGTACAACGGGAAGCTAAACCATCAAGACTTGGGTAAATACATCCATAACTTGATAAAGGAAAAGTTGAACAAGATTTCTGACAGACTAAGAGACTAGAACCTCTGCAAAAATATTGATTCATTTTTTGATACAGCAACAGATTCTTCTTATTACACCAGTTTTTATTTTCTTTTAGACTTGTATCTTAATCTTGTCTTACAACATGGACAACTAATGCCCTCGGTAATTAGATAGATTACACATTTACTACAATACTTGATATCATTTTTATAAGAGCCATGAGCAAAACCAATTTCCTCACAAAGTCTCGTACAAGCCATACCAAATATGTTTAAGTTTAACTAATAGAGGACAGCTTCCCTCAGGGAGAGGGAGTCTAGGAAAAATTAATATTTTTCTCCGATTTGCCTAAATAAAACGTCCATCAGATAATATCAGGATTATCCAGGTGAAGAATATTGATTGAATTTTTAGTATTACTTCTTGCTGGTTCGGTGGATAATCTACAAAACGAAACGGGGGATAGGGCTGAGTTAACTGGCTATCTAGCCTCCCATAACATAACACTGAATCCATCCTTTAACTTGAATAACATGACTATGTATGAACTGGAAACTATAGTACAAGGTCATATTGACGATTGCAAATCAGGCTCCCATGATTCTATGATTGAATCACTTAGAAATGATAAATCGTTAGACTTCAATACTAGAAAAGACATGATAGGTTTGTATGGAAACTGTTGAACTAAGATACTATTAGGAAAACTAAATACTTTCTAGAGATGAATTATTATGAATTCAAGTAGACTGTTTCGAAATACGCTCAAGTAATTCTTACAATAGACGAGAATAACCTGTTACCTGATGAATATATGAAAATTTGACCTAATCTGGGTAAGCCAGTACACGTTCTCAGGCTGATGCTTCCCCCCTCCTCCCATAGTGATTTATCCATTAAATTGCGGAGAATAATATAAGTCAGCAATGGAAAGTTGCCTCGGAAGAAGTGAGTAATTCCAAGAGCTAGACAAAAAATTAACGAAAGAAGCTGATAGGTTATGTGAAGAAATACGAATGGGTCATATCCCGATTTTTCAGCGCTGGATTGAAACCAAATTAGAATGCATTAACAAGTCCAAGACCCTGATAATCCAAAATCCAAATTTGACGATAAATGAATTGTCTCAATTATTAGATGACAGAATTGAGAGGGAGACAAACAAATTGGGCAAAACAAAAATATTTGAAGAGATGGAAATCATTTATAGTAATCTGAGCGCTTTGGAATGGACCAGGAATATTGTGAGAACTGTGGACCTAAAATATAGGCTATAATAATTATACAAGTAATCTGCAGCATCAGATACGTCTTGGTCATTCATTTTTTTCCGATATATATTTTCACTCAATGATGCAATCTTTGCTTCTAACAAAGTCATTTTCGGAACCACTATGGCTGGAATTTTTGGTAGTCCAATCCTCTTACACGCCAACCACCTCCTCTGACCACTAATAATCTTGTATTCCTGGTTTGTTGTAACTTCCTGGACCACTATTGGATTTTGAAGGCCTATGGCATAGATATTGCTTGCAAGTTCATCCAAATCAATTAAGACATCCAATTTTCTTGTATTTGCGACCAAAGCTTTATTTGCTGCACCGGGATATAGCGTAGCTTAAATTGTTCTTTATCTGCCATTTATTATAGTACATATTATACCCATTCATTTGATATATAATACATTTCCATTTATTAGACAGAAAGACGGATAGCAATCCTCATAATTCTTCTATCACCGTAAGGCTGCGAACTACTGTAAATTCAATTGGCGGTACAAAAACTTTGGGTTGTCAATGTTTATTTGTAACTTATGGAAAATTTACAAAGAATAATTTTCGTGCTGATATCCTATGCAGTAATTATCATTATTACGATTGTCGCATCTTATTTGATAGTTGCGCAGATTAGAGACCCAGCGGCTAAAGCTGCAATAATTGTTGGTGAGATTACATTGGTTGGTACTATTTTTACAGCATTGTTCGGCGAAATTTCTTCTTATCATAGGGATAAGAGACTGGTCTTAGAAAAGAAGTGGGATATAGTATTTCCGCTTGTTCAGGAGCATTATAATCCGTGGTTGAATACTGCCAAGTCCTTGAAAGAGACGCTAAAATACACTTTAGACCGGGATAGGTCGATAGTCATAATGACTAGAATGTTGTATCTAATCATGGTCTTTTATTCTTACAGATTACAGTTCATAATGAAGCATGGGTCAGTGCTTATATTTATGACCCCCGAGGAAGATAAGAAGGCGGACGAGGCAATTTATAAAAATAAATGAACTATTTCTTCAATATAATCATCATATGTTACTAGGCAAGAATCATCCTAATGTTATGGGTAAGACATATTTCATATTATGTGAACTATGTTATTGGTGTGCATCCATGATGGGCACAGATTATGGGTTAATATCAAAGTGTCCAATGTGCGATAACTGCGGTAGGATCAAGTCTATTATTGTATAATTCTCATACAGGTGGTAAGGCGTCTATGTCTGAAGGCTGAGGTTGATTATAACTACTGACAACTGAAAAAGGATTTGCATTTCTCCACCTTTTTAAATAACCCCTGATTAGTATCCTCACAATATTGGAGACAGGCGGGTCTTTTGTCATTCCCTTAGCGAAAATATATTGAGCTATTTTTTGTAGAAACTGATAATCCTCATGCGAAATCTTTGTAGAAATCACAGTATCGTATTTGCCCATGTCCTATAATAATAGTTGGCCTATCTATAAAGGTAAACTAATTTAATAAGTCAACTATCCAGGCTTCTGGCAAACTAGTCTTATAAAAGAGAAAAAGTAAACTTAGGGAATGATGTACTTGGTAGTAATTTAAAGGTTTACTGATAAGAGTGAGCTGTGACCTATTTCTCATAATGTGAGAGCTCTTCAAATAAGAATGTATATTATATTTTGCTCAGGTAAACGAGTTAAAAGTCTACGAGAGAATGATGGTATAAGCAGCAATTAAAAGGTTTACTAATGCATTTACTAATCTTTTTGAGCGGTCCCCCTTGGTATACCATTTACTGACTACAGCTACGAAGGTAAACCGGTAAACTTATGAAGTCTACCATACAAGTAAGGTAAACCCAACTCTAGTACGTAAATATCCGCAGACTAGTATCTAAATGATTGCTAACTCGGGGGGGGTTACTTATCTTGCTCTGCTCCAATACATCCGATTCATAGGCACATCTATCTTGATTAACTTAAGAATTTATGTCATGCACACTTTCTTTATGCCTAGTTAAGTTTGAAGGATCAGGGTCTTTGTAGTCACATTGTGGGCATTGATAGTTGTACATGCTTTTCGATAGTCCGTGAGGATTCCAACCAGTTTGAGTCTTGGTATTTTTTTAATCGGCTTTGCATTTGACTCTTCTGACCCTTTTGACCTCGAGTTGGAGGAGAATCCACCCAGAAATGGAGAATGTTGCTGTTCATTTAATGTATTCTTGACAGGTAGATAATACCGTTCAGATGTTCGGTCAGATTGGTCAGATTGGTCAGAATCCTTCAAAGAGGTAGTACTATTCTTATTAACAGGAGCAGGAAGCATGACTTTTGTAGGATTCTTACTGGTAATTTGTATTTCAGGGAATTTGTTCATGAGTCTTTCGTAGACTATACGGGCTCGCTTGTTGTTACTACGATCAAAATAGTCCTTTTTGCTTAAACCAGATTTGAGATATTTATCTACCTGTGGACTAGCACTACATGCCTTTATGAGCAGTTCAGGAATTGTATATATAAGCGGCTGACCCAGAGCTCGCTCCTCTAGAGCTTTAAGGCATTGTTCAACTGCTACTTCTACCGGATCCTTTGGAGCTATAGTCCCAATTTCATAATCTTTTGCCATCTGACTGTAGAAATACACGACGGCGGTGGCATCTTCAACGTCGACCACATCCTTCAAAAGTAACCTTGCTCTAGCCTTTGAAAGATTAAATAAGGTATCTAGCCTCCTAGGCGAAACCAGCTTACTATGTTTCATCATTTCAACAAAGGCTTCAACCAGAATAGAATTTGCTTCGCTTGTTATTTTTGGATTAAACTTTTGTTTTCCATATACTAGCCATTTTTTTATAAACTTAGAATATTCTGGAATTGCTCGTCCTACAAGCTCCGCCTTCGCATATGCCAACTCTCTTATATCATTCTCATTTCTCATGGGTGGAATATAGAATCTAAAGTCAAAGCGGTCCTATGGGTAAGGAAAGAAAATGATTTATTGTCATTTTATGGCCGGTTAAAAATCGTTTCAGATAATATTCGTATTTTTTCCTAGTCTCTGATGACTTGATCGAATTTACGAAATTAAAATATTGACGATCTAATCTCTGCATTACTTAATTGACTCATGATCAATGAAGTATAAAAATGATTTTAAATATATGGAATTATATTCTTCCATACGGGCTCTAGCGGCAAACTATCTTTTCTTAATAACATCACCGGGCTTTATGTCACACAAGTAAAAGGGGATAAACAAACCACTATGATTTGGCAGTGGAAATAAGCAAGGATAAATTATCTAAAAATTTATTGCTTTTTTGGAACTAGGATAAAGGAGTAGAACTGTTGTTAGATTGAATTTGGTTAGCCAAAGATATCCCCTTCATAAGTAACCACTAGAAGCCAAGCCATGACGGTTGTTGTTGATCTTATTTTCATGGTTGTTCTTTGTAGAACATTTATCAAAATATTATTCTGAAAATGATTAAATGAATCTATAGACACTCAACTAGAAAAAATCTTGCGTTCTATGTATACTTTCAGACAAGCCTATTCTACGCATCAACTGAGAATTATTGCCTCTATAAGTGATCTGTAAGTTAGTTTGTCGAAGATTAACAGAAACACATTCAGCATCTTGTTTTGGTAGAAGTATAATTTTGTTTGTTCTTGTTGACAGTACGACACCCCAGATAAGGGATATTCAATTACGTGATTTTAGCATGAAAAAATCGAACGTAGCTATGTTAGCCTTACTGTCGATGGGTATGATGATGACTATGGGGATTGTTGCCGTACCTGCTTTTGCAGGGGGTAATCACGATCACCATGACCACGGTGACAAAGTTTGTAAGAAAAATGAAGATAATAACTGCAATACTGATGAAGTGAAGCAAGATGTATATGCAAAGAATGACTGTGAAATAGAAAATGAAAATACTGATCATAGTAAACGCAACGACAACACGAATGATCTAACATGTGACAATCAGATCGAAAACATAAACGATTCATTCTTTGGTATTCTAGGATAGGATCCATCAATAAGAGTAGACTAGACAACACATTTTTATTTTTTATTTTTTGAAGTTGACTGTTCTTTACATATGGTTTTAGTTATTCATATGTGAGTTTATAATTTGTTCGAATAACTGAAGATTAAAATCAAGTAAATTCTTACCGCTTCAGTCATTGAGCAGGGAACATTTTCATGGTCACACATTCTCAATCACGTGTCTTTTGCTCTCCTAGCTTCTATAAAATCAAGAAAGTAAAAAAGGTAGCATCTGTCATTTATTTTGATTATCCAGGGAATATATGACTCACTTTTCTTATTTTTTGCACTTATAGTGTAGCCTGTTTTTTCTAGGAGATCTCTGAGCTCGACACCTGCTATAGTAGATTTAGTTTGTTGTATATCATTGTCATAAGGATCAGCCATGTATAGCCTCCCATCAGGCTTAATTAGCTTATTTATTGACATAATAGTTTTCCCTAAGTCGAGTCTTCCGACTAAATTAAGAGCCACTATAGAATCGAAGTATTGTTGGCTGAAAGGCATTTTAGTTGAATCGCAAACCAAAAATTCTGCATTTGAGATTTTCATTTCTTTCATACGCCTTCTTGCTTCAGATATAAAGGAAAAAGAAAGATCAATTCCAAACACAAACGATAGTTTTTTTGCTATCATCAGGGCTGCGGAGCCCACCGAACAGCCAACGTCCAATCCAATATTTCTGATGTTGGTTTCTAACATGTTTGTCACCTTTCTATAAATTTCATCAGGTCTGATCTTCCATCTTAGCATTGAAAGCATTCTATCTTCCAAAGAATAGTCGTAATGAGTCCAAGTGAAAGGTCTGAACCAAGCTGAATCGTCGTACCGGTTCTTGTTATTCTCGGATCTGATTATATTCATTCCTGCCTGCTTCAGGAATTTTCGCAGCTCAATAGACTTCACACCAACTAACCAGCTTCCAAAAATTTCAACTCTTTCGGCCGCGTAAGCATTGAAATTTTCCACGATTATAGCAACTCCTCCAATTACGGGAAATGTAGCGTCGCATTTTTCACAACTCAAAATTCCTTCTATGCTGTCACCATTTTCGTCAAGAAAAGATTCGAGTGATAATTTTGCCTTGTAAGCATGATTGATGCAATACAACGACTCAGCAACCTTTATTTTCAATAAGCAGCAAATTTGCTTCTTCTCTAATAAGAACTACCAGAAAGTTGAACTATTCTGTCTCAAACCAACGATCATCTGATTCTGATTCAAAGCTAATTTGGTTACTGGTTCTTTCAAAAGACAATCGACCCAAGGACTCGAACTTGACTTTTTGAATCTAGTGTATCGAGATTTTTAATGAAAACTTTATTTCTGACAAAGCTACAGAAACTCTAAATGATTTTTAGCACCATACTCGTATACGGAGTGCTTTTCGCAGTGGCAGAATTGTTGATATGTGTTATTATAGGAAAATTGAAAGAAAGCAAGCGGCCAAAAGATACAGAAAGCTCTAAACCTGATCTTGATTCCTCTGCTGCCAATATTTAATCTTAAGTATGCGAGTGTTTATAGATCATACTACTACAGCGTCAAATAAATTTTAGGAATAAATTTGTCTGATGGAGCTTACTCGAGATTACCATCCCTTAATTCAAATTATTGAGCAGCATTTGTTGCCTTATTTTTTCGCTGCAGAGGTGTTAGCTATAGTAGAAGCCATCGTATTGGACGCATTTGATGTATTTGTGTTTGATGGTACGGACTCATCAATTGGTTTCAGGTTTTTCTCTTTTATAATGTCATTTAACACCGTTAGGTCATATATTCCGGTTAGATCTGGTTTTATTTTCCCAAGAAATCCAATTTCAAATGCGTCATTTGCAGATTTGAATAGTGACTGCTTAAGAGGATCATAAGTTATCTCTAATTTAGAGAATGCACCTTTCAGTTGATCCTCTGGAATTGTCTGTCCTGTGAGTTTTTTCAGTTCAGTGTTGTAGACCTTAAGGGCCTCTTCTTTATTGTTATTTATCCATCGAGTCTCATTTATGTGTGCTTCCAGAAGCTTCTTTATCACATCAGGATTGGCTCGGAGATATTCTGGATTAACAACTATGTTTGCTGTGACGAATTTACCGTCTGGCCATAAAGTACGTTCGTCCAAAAATTGTCTAGCATTACCTTCTTTTATCAGTTTCTCACCCCATGGCTCAGGAACCCAAGCACCATCAATCTCTTTCTTTAGCATCAATGTCAAAATATCTGGATTCTTTACAGGAAGTACCTCAACGTTTCCACCTTTTTCCTTTGTTTTGTAACCGTTATCTAGTAAATATTTTCTTAGTGCGACATCTTGAGTATTTCCCAACTGAGGTGAGGCAAACTTTTTACCAGCAAAGTCTTTTGGTGTTTGAATTCCGGAATCATTCCTAACAACAAATACTGCACCCCCGCTTGATGCACCAGCAATTATCCGCACATTTTTTCCCTCAGAGACAATATAACCATTTATTGCAGGATTTGGTCCAACATATGCAGCATCGATTTGTTTTGCAAAAAGAGCTTCGATAGCCGATGGGCCTGCATTGAAGACAAAGCGCTTGATCTCAATATTGTCTCCAAGTGCCCTTTGAAAATCCCCATTTCCGATCCCAATGACTGCTTGCGCATGATTAATGTTGGGAAAATATCCTAATCTAAGTATTTTCTTTTCTGCGGCTTGTGAATATACATCTCGCGAAATGGATGATGCTGTAATAAGTCCCGCTGCAATAATTGCAGTACTAAGAATCGTAACAAATATTCTTCTGTTCATGTTTTTACCTTGATAAGAACTAATAAGAACATATTTGAATTCTCTCAAATATGCAGAAATCTACAGATATGTGTTGCATTATCATACTATTATTAATGATTTGCATAGTAAGCAACTAGAGCTTGAACAATGCTCACCAATTCTCAAGCCAGGTGTCTCCAAAACATGTGCCTTATTGTTCCCCATTATTTGCATTTATTTCATAATTAAACGCTCACAGTATAACTAGCTTTTTATCATAACAGCATTTGTTACAAATGAGCTGTTATGAGTGATCTATTTTATAATCAAATTTAGGAATATAGTTTTAGTCACATAATCATCTGTGGCGCTGACCCCCAAAGTGTAGTTTCCAGGATAAATCTCAGTTTCCTGTTCAGGAGATAACCTCAGCTGAATTGGAGTTATCTTTGGAAGACTAGCGATATTCAAACCATCTGGAATAAACTCAGATGAAATATTTTTTAATGACCCAAAAGGAGTCATCGAGGATGAAATTTTAAAGGATATGGAATTCTTGGGCAAGTCGGATCCGTTTCCATTTGATTCCACATTGGTAGGTTCATTCATGATTTGAAGATTGATGGCCTCTGGCGAAAATTTATGTTGATTATTTGTTGATATCGTTATATCTTGTAGATTTGATTTAATACCGAATGATATTGGAATATGACGGTCGACTAAGCCTATCTTGTCATAATTGTATTCAGAAAACCAAACTCGGTTCCTGTCCAGAGGATCCACTGCAAAATTAAGAACATTTGATATATATCCTGTGGACGGATCTCGGGTCGGAATTTCATATTCTGTGAGTTGCATATTAGTCGTATTGATAAATGATATCCTATTTCCTGTGTGCTCATTAAACCATAAACTTTTATCATCAGGTCCTATTTTCAACCAAAATGGAAGACTGATATACTGATGAGGATTATTAGATACTGCAACCTTTGTAACAGAGTTAGAAGTCAAATCATATTTGGCTATAAAATTGGCATCGTGTTCTGTCACCCAAAGGCTATTGCCAAGTCGTACCACATCATAGGGTGCCGAAAATAAGTCCTTTTTGCCTTTACCTGAAATCTCCGTAAGCTTCACCAGATCAATTACCTTTCCGTGAATATCCGTCACAATCCTGAGCTTTATTATTTTGTCATCTAATGTCTCTGTAACCCAAAGTGAGTCACCATCCAAAAATAAACCGCTTGGATACGATGCCTTTCCTAAGGAAAATTCATTTATTTGGTAATTCGAGCTGTCAGGAATAGAACTAGTATTTGTTTTTACCCTTTGAATTACTCCAATATTACCTGATGCGAAAGTGGTAAACCATATGTTTCCAGTTCTTTCTTCAACTTTCATTTGGAATGGGGCACTGCTGATAGTTTGGAATATTTCAAATTTGGAATTGTTTCTATCAAACCGCCATAGGGGATTTGAGGAATCAGATTGTGAAAACCAGATGGAACCATCTTTCCCTTCAATCATGGCCCAAACCATCATAACTCCAGTCCTACTTTTTATACGGTTGTTACTCACTGAATCTTGATTTTTCAGTGGATACAGGATAGGACTTGACCATTTCTGGGGTCAACCTTGAGGAGATTTTGGGATCTAGTTCCAACAGTCCAGACTGTTCCATTGGAATCAACGAGTAAACCATTAGGCCAGGTACCGTTGGGTATTGAATATTCTTTAACGTATGGGGTATGCAATACCTGAATGGATTTTCCCACTTGAGTCTGCAAGTTAGCAGTTGGATCATTTGATGGATTATTTGTCGCAGAGGTAGGAAGAGATAATGCGTTTGTATCATAATTATCCAGTACTGAAAAATAAGATCCGATGAATAGTAGTATCATCAGAGATAAAAGCAAAAATCTAGGAGTAAGCCCGAATGGTGACACTACTAAATTGCACCGCTGATTCAAATTGTAATTCCATTCCCCGGCATCTTATTTTTCCTCGCTTGATGATAAAGTGAGAATGTCGTTAAACAATAAATCCGAATTTTCAACCACGTCACCTTTGCCTTAAAGTGACATATTAGGTCTAAGTTGGCTTCGTGATTGAATTTTAGGCATTAACCATGCTATGGCAGCCAGTATCCCGGCGGCTATTACTAGGTACTGACCCATCCCTATGCTTATGATTCGATTCACAATGGCACTTTCTTGCCCTTTCCATTCTCCTGCTATGAGACCACCAGTTGAAGCTGCTATTTTTGCAAAATTAGTTCTAAATGAGTCAATTGAGTAAAACCATATTGAACCAGATGAAATACATAATAACGCAACAGTAAGTGTCAGAATTGATCTATGTTTCTTCCATATAAGCGCGGCCACTACCGCTGGAATCGATGCTGTATATAGTATTGTACTTAAAATAATACCGGTATAGGTAATCTTGAATGGGGCTGTGATATCGAGCAAATACATCTGTTCGTTGGATTTAGATTCTCTGGACACTTCTTCCAATACACTTAGTGGCGAGAACGGATGATATCCAAAAAGGTTTATTACTACCCAAGGTATCGCTACCGATGGTAAAAGTAACCCCACAACTATCGGCAAAATTACGAATTTATATTCCATTAATTAAAGCCTCAAAAAAAAGATAGGGAATGTCAATTCCTTTTGTTTTTTACTTTCCGCATGGTAAGTTCGCTGATGAAGTGTTGCCGCAACCGGTTGGCCATTCTTTGGCCAGGTTCTTATTCAAGTCTTGTCCAAGAGCATACGGGCTGTCTACATGGAATACATATGGGGGATAGTCAGGTACTGCATCCGCTGGATCCCAGAGTGTGACTACTTTCCCGTAAGTGCCTTGTAGAGTCTCAACTAGTTTCCCGCATTCAACTCCTTGTGGAAGAGACACACAAGAAGGCATTCCTCTTTCAGGGGTTAGTTCTACTGCGTGGTTATGCCAATTCGACCGCTCTCTTTCCGGTAATTTGACATATTGATCCTTGGAAATAATGAATTCTACCTGCGCTAACTGTGGACCAGCCTCCTTCATGTGAGAATTCTCTTTTGCGTAAAGAAGACAAACAGCCACGATCCTTTTGTCAAGCTTACAATAGTGGTCTATCGGAGCATTCAAGTTCTCGCTATCGTGCCTGTTTACCGTAACATGAATATCGTATCCTTGTGTTGGATTCTCACCTTGTATTTGGGCGACGGAATTTTGCATGGATGCAATTCCAGTTGTTGTTACCGCAAAAATAGCGGCCAGCATTGCTCCAAACATCATCTTTCTTCTATTATTTACGCCCGTAGGTTTCTTATTGTTTGATTGTCCAGTACTATCGTCTGCCATCGCCCTTCTCCAGCTGAGGTTGGATTTATAGATTCTCCCAAATTTATCCCAAATCCTGAACGGTGGAAGCCCACAAATATTATGGCGGATGCCAAGATAAATCTCAATTGTGCTAAAGGATCGTGTGGGAAAACTATCTATCAGAATTAGACGGGGAAGATAATTCAGTTAATTTTTTGACAGGGCAATTAGTTCGGGAATCCCGTAAGGGCTGATTATATTGTCACCAAAAAAGGAAGAATATTAAGTTATATTGGCACCTGTCTAAATTTTCTTTTTAAGAGCACGTTACAAGAAATTCTTTTTTCAGATTTTCGAATTCTTTGAGTAACGATTCGTACTGAATCTGAAATTGTTCGTCATTTATTCCCGGTGTTTGAAACATTGTAAATATAATTATGCTTGCTCCACCAGGCATTTCGAGAACTCTGACAGGAAAAATATCCATCTGTCTTTCGGTAGGCCCCGCAAACATATCAATAACCCCAGTATCCCTATCAGATGTTATTTCAAAAAATAACTCTCCCATTGGTGTGATAATCTTATTCTTACCATTAACAACCTTTAGGTCCTTACAGAATATCTTGGCCCACTTCGGTGGATTATTTACATCGGAAAGATATGTGAACACAGTATCTTTTGGTGCGTTAACCACTAGCGTTGCGGTTCTAGAATTCATCCGTGTCTCACTAATTTCTCAATTTTAATCCCATGTCATCATTGCTGCTTTATCGGCTCCCATAATGCAAAAGAATTTTTCTCTGTATCCATACATACAGCAAAGTACCCATATCCTGGAATTTCAGTTTTTGGCATAACAACCTTACCTCCTAGTTGGTTAACCTTCTTTGAATAATCATCTATTGAAGGTATGCCAATGTAATTCAAGTTAGGTTGCTGAGGATCTTTTCTCTTCATCATACCACCTCCTAAAGAGGATTTATCATTGCTGTTTCCGGAGGTTGATATCATCCAATAATCCATTTCACCTGGAGGCTTTTCTATTTTCCAGCCAAACAATGTTGAATAAAACTTCTTTGCACGATCGACGTCATCTGCGGGGATTTCAAAATGAACTATGGTTGGATTTTTATTTTCTTCTTTCATTCCACAAAGTGGGAAAAGGAGGTATTTTAAGGGATAAGTGAAAATATGGTTATCTAGTGAAGATAACGTAAGTTGGTCAATTCACTGTATTCAAAGAAGTTAAAACGTTAACCAGGAAGGCTTTGCTTAGGAGGTAGGTAAAGCTGCATTTATGCTATTTTATTCGTGCTCAATTCTCAACAGGACTTTTCAAAAACGAGTTCACAAAATCAAATGAGAACCGGTGAAGCTTTCCTCAGTTGAACTTGGCGGTATCCACAAAAAAGTTCATGCGAAAATAATCAATACTCCAACTATTAATGATAACTGCTAATGCGATTTAGGTTTGGTGTTCCAAAATCAACCAAAGGTGACAACATTCTGAAGATAAATACTGACTTATCAAATTTATCTATGGAAAAAATAATTTGCGCAGCATCGGGATAGAACGATAAATCCGGAATATTCGGACTATTCAGACTGGTCTGATATTAACAACTGCACAGCGACCGAATAGTACTCCAACAACAGCATTCCTCTATCTTACAATTAAGACATTGAAATGGAGAAAGACTTGCTCGACAGTCTTCAGGTTTGCAATTACAGTCTGCGCATTTCATAGGGCCAACTCTTCTGCAATCTGCGTTATATGTTTTATTACATAATAAACCAAAATTATGTTAGGTCGGATCAAAGCAAATCTGGTAACTAACATCACACAATTGAAAATATTCTCTATCAACTGTCTTTTAGAGACTGAATATCCATTGACTAAAGATAAATCAAGGTACGGTAGATAGAATAGTACTTTATTGGATTCTAAAGATAATGAAGAAAATAACGGAGCCAATGAAATAAAACTTGGTTTACGCCAGAATATCCAACAATTTCTAATTCTCGTTCTGGTTAATGCTTTTGTCGGTGCGATGATAGGATTAGAGCAGAC
>WNGA01008119.1_pt1 | contig 25899 bp, 26 predicted proteins | sample 5400061 | NCBI WGS metagenome assembly WNGA01 (sample SAMN13153366, study PRJNA577476) | soil metagenome | isolation source: 100 cm soil or saprolite under grassland replicate 2 | place: USA:California | collected 2016-06-15 | reverse complement strand
CTCGACTGGATGGAGAACATACGGCCGTGGTGCATCTCACGGCAGCTCTGGTGGGGACACCAGATTCCCGCCTGGTATTGCCCGGACGGCCACACGACGGTGGCGGAGAGCGCGCCGAGCGCCTGTGCCGAGTGCGGTTCGGGCGAGCTCGTGCAGGACGAAGACGTCCTCGACACGTGGTTCTCGTCCGCCTTGTGGCCCTTTGCGACGCTCGGCTGGCCGGACCAGACGCCGGATCTCGCCGCCTTCTACCCGAACGATGTCAGCTCCACCGACCGCGGGATCATCTTCCTGTGGGAGGCGCGCATGATCATGACCGGCCTCGAGCTGATGGGGGACATCCCCTTCCACACGGTCAACATCCACTCGACGATCAACGCCCCGGACGGCCGTCGAATGTCCAAGAGTCTCGGTACCGGAATCGATCCGCTCGACACCATCGCCAACTTCGGCGCAGATGCCACGCGTTACGGGCTGCTCAAGATGTCCTCGACGCAGGACGTCCGCTTCTCGGTCGGGGGAATCGAGGAAGGACGGAAGCTCGCGAACAAGCTCTGGAACGTCTCGCGTCTCATCCTCACCAACGCCGGTGACGCGCAGCCGGACGTGCGTCCGCGCGAGGTCGAAGAGCGCTGGATCCTCGCTCGGCTCGACGCAGCGCGCGCGGAGATCGAGGCTGACCTCGCCGAGTACAGCTTCGCCCGCGCGGTCGACCGCCTCTACCACGTCACCTTCGACGACTTCTGCGATTGGTACGCGGAGGCGATCAAGCCGCGGCTCTACGATGGTGACGAGGACGCACGCGCAACGGCGGTCGCCGCGCTCGAGCGGTTGCTCAAGCTCCTGCATCCGGTGATGCCGCACGTGACCGAGGAGATTTGGACGAACTTGCCCGTGCGCGAGGGCCGTCTGATCGTAGCCTCGTGGCCGGCGCCGGACGCGGCCCACGCGGCCGATGTCGACGCGCTGACCGGTGCCCAGGAGGCGGCCGAGATCTTCCGGCGCAGCGGCGTACGCGCCGCGCTCGCCGGCGACGACCTCCGCATCTTCGAAGCGGTCGTCCGCCCCGGCCGGGCGGCGGGGGACGGCAACGCCGCCGCCGAGATCGAGCGCCTCCAGAAGGAGATCGCCCGCGCCGAGGGGATGCTGGCAAACGAGCGGTTCGTCCGGAACGCGCCGGCCGACGTCGTCGAGGCCGAGCGCGAAAAGCTCGCGCGCTATCGGCGCGAGTTCGAGGCGATTCGCTCCAGCCAGTCCGGCGGCAAGACGGGCGGTACGTGACCGGGAAACTCCGGCAGGACGCGCCGCGCCTGGCGCTCCGCCGGCCGGCCGCGCACGAACGGCGCGAGGTCGTCGAACTCGAGCAGCGACCGCACATTGGGCCCGATCTCGAAATCGGCGGCGTTCAGGAGCTCGCCGTCGAGTACGCCCGCGGCGATCCAGGCGTCGATCCGGTCGAGGCGCTCGGGCAACTCCGCGATGTCGCGGCGCGCGCGTTCGTCGCTGCCGCCGTGGGCCCACGACGCGAACGGGACGAGCGCCGGCGTGAGCGCCCGCCACAGGACCCGTACGAACGACCGCTGCCCTGGAAGCACCATCGACGCCCAGGCCGAAGGCTTGCGGCGCATCGAGGCGTAGAGGATGCGCCGCTGCGCGTTCTGGAGGTCCTCGCCCCAGCGCTCCGCCTCCTCCACGCGCGCGTCCCCCGGATGCAGCTTCGGGTCCGGCCGCAGCTCGTCCAGCACACGCGAGATCGCGAGCGTTCCCGACACGCGCCGGCCGTCGAGCTCGAGCGCCGGCACGGTTGGCCGCGGGAAACCGCGGATACCGAGAATGAATCCGTGGGCGACCGGCGGAAGCAACACCAGCTCGTATTCGAGTCCCTTGTAGTCGAGCTCCAGCCGCGCCGTCACCGCTGCGCACGAGCCGTGGAAGAAGTACAGCTTCACCGGGAGGCATTCTGAAGAGCGGCGATATCGAGTGGCTCGAGTCGCTCAGCCCCTGGCCGCAGGACGGGTTCGGACTCGAGCGGATCAAGGCAGTCCTCGCGGACCTCGGCAACCCGCAGCTTCGCTACGCCTCGATCCACGTCGTGGGAACGAACGGCAAGTCCACCGTCACGCGCACGACCGAGGCTCTGCTCGCCGATGCCGGGCTCGCCGTCGGCGCGTATCTCTCCCCGCACGTACGTACCTGGAACGAGCGCATCCGCGTCAACGGAGAGGAGGCGGACTTCGGAGCGGCGGTGGCACGAGTCCGCGCTTCCGCCGAACGGCACGACGCGACCCAGTTCGAGGTGCTCACTGCCGCGGCCCTGGCCGAGTTCGCGACGGCGGACGTCGACGTCGCCGTCGTCGAGGCGGGACTCGGGGGCCGGCACGACGCGACGAACGTCCTCCGCTCACCCGTCCAGGTGCTTACGAACGTCGCGCTCGAACACACGGACGTCCTCGGGACAACGCGTAAGGCGATCGCCGCCGAGAAGCTCGCCGTCGTCCAGCCCGGGTCCACCGTCGTCCTCGGTGAGCCGGAATGGGAAGAGCTCGCGCGCGCGAACGGCGCCGAGATGGTCGTCGTGGCAGGCCGCAGCAATCTCGCGCTCTCAATGGCCGCGGCCGAAGCCTTCCTGGGCCGCCCGGTCGAGGGTCATGTCGACGTCCAGCTGCCGGGGCGGCTGGAGCGACGCAGTGAGAACCCTCTGGAGATCTGGGACGGCGCCCACAACCTCGGCGGGGTGGGCTACGTCCTTGCCCGCCTCCCGAGCGCCCGCTACGTCCTCGTCGTCTCGATCCTCGCGGACAAGGACGTGGACGGGATGCTTGCGGCCCTGTCGGCCCTCGGTGATCGGATTGTTGCCACCTCTTCCAGCAACGCCCGCGCCCTCTCGGCGGCGGACCTGGCCGAGCGTGCCCGACCCTACTTCCGGGAGGTCGAGCCGATCGAAGATTCCGCCGCTGCTCTCGGCCGCGCCCGCAGTTTCGGCGAGCCGATCCTCGTCACCGGCTCCCTTTACCTCTTGGCCGATCTCGCCAAGGATGAGAGCGTACGATGGCGAACGTTGGCGACAAGCTGACCGTTTTTGCCTTCGCGGCGTTCGTTCTCGGAGCGATCGTCGGGCTCGCGTTTCTCGCCGGGTACTTGATCGGAAGAATCCTCCTGTGATCGCCAGCACCTTCAGCGGGATCCACGACTTCTTCGCCTCGGGGACGTGGGAAGTCATCCGGAACCTGCTCTTCTTCTTCCTGATCGTCTTCTGGCTCGCGGTCGGCTACTGGGTGTACAAGGATGCGAAGCGCCGGATCGAGGATCCCGTCTTGATCGCGATGGCGGTCGTGCTCGGGCTCATCCCGCCGTATCTGGGCGCGCTGGTCTACATGCTCTTCCGACCGCCGGAGTACCTGGAGGACGTGCGCGAGCGCGAGCTCGAGATCAAGGCGATGGAAGAGCGCTTGGCGCGCCGTGATCTGTACTGCCCGGTCTGCCGCGCCGAGGTGTCCGCGGAATTCCTCGTCTGTCCGGTATGCACGACGAAGCTGAGGCAGGCCTGCGTCAACTGCAAGGCGCCGCTGGAAGCGCTCTGGCAGGTGTGCCCGTACTGCGAGACGCCGGTCGAGCCGGTTGCGGTGGAGTTCCCCACCTTCGAGGTGCGACCGCCCAGGCGCAGGCGGCGCTCCGAGTAGACTGCGGCGCGCCCGATGGCGGTCGAGCGCTCGCTCATCCTGATCAAGCCGGACGCCCTCGAGCGGCGCCTCGCGGGCGAGATCCTCGCGCGGATCGAGCGGCGCGGCCTGACCCTTCGCGCGGGGAAGCTGATCCACGTCGATCGCGAGCTCGGCGAGACGCACTACGCGGAGCACCGCGAGAAGGCGTTCTTCGGGGAGCTCGTCGAGTTCATCATCTCCGGGCCGACGCTGGCGCTCGTCGTCGAGGGCGAAGGTGCGATCGCGACCCTGCGGACGACGATCGGCGCCACGAATCCCGCGGACGCCGAGCCGGGCTCGATTCGCGGAGACCTCGCCCTGGCGATGCCGGACAACCTCGTCCACGGCTCCGACTCGCCGGAGTCGGCAGCGCGCGAGATCGCGCTCTGGTTCTCGGACGATGAGCTCGTCTGACTTACCGGACTACGTTCTCCGCAATCGCGAGGTCTGGACGCGGTCGAACGAGCGCTACACCGACGCGAATGCGCACGAGGCATGGGCGAAGGAGGAGATCGCCTGGGGCATGTTCGGCGTGCCGGAGTCGGAGATCAAAGCCTTCGGCGATGTGTCCGGGAAAGATGCCGTCGAGCTCGGCTGCGGGACCGCGTACATGTCCGCGTACCTCGCCCGCCGAGGCGCCCGGGTCGTCGGCGTCGATCCGACCCCGGCACAGCTCGAGACCGCGAGGCGGATGCAGGCCGAGTTCGGACTGGACTTTCCCCTCGTCGAGGCTGCGGCAGAGGACGTCCCGCTCCCGGATTCGTCGTTCGATCTCGTGCACTCCGAGTACGGCGCAAGCATCTGGGCCGATCCGCTTCAGTGGATCCCCGAAGCCGCGCGGCTCCTCCGGCCCGGCGGCGACCTGATCTTCCTTCGGAACAGCACCCTGGTCATCCTCTGCAGCCCGGACGAAGGCGACGTGACCGAGCAGCTGATGCGACCGCAGTTCGGGATGTACCGGTTCGAGTGGGCCGAGGAGAACTCCGGTGTCGAGTTCTACCTCGCGCACGGGGATTGGATCCGGCTCTTGCGCTCGAACGGCTTGGACGTTCTCGACCTGATCGAGCTGCAGGCACCTGCGGCGGCGGAGACCCATCCGTACTACGGATTCGTTCCGGCCGAGTGGGCGCGCAAGTGGCCGGCCGAGGAGATCTGGAAGGCCCGGAAACGCGATGGCTGACGCAGCTCCAGCACCGCCGCTCGTCCTTGCGTCGAGATCGCCGCAGCGAAAGGCGATCCTCGAGCAGCTCGGCATTCCCTTCGACGTCGTTCCACCTCGTTACGACGAGGAGGCGCCCGAGGTCGCTGACGCGGTCGACGTCGTGCGCAAGCATGCGCAGGCCAAGGCGCGTTCGATTGCGGAAGACGCGGGCGAGCGACCGGTGCTCGGCGTCGACACCGAGGTCGTCTTACAAGGTCTCATCTTCGGAAAGCCCGCCGATGCGACCGAGGCCGAGCAGATGCTCGAGGAGCTCGCCGGACAGACGCACGTCGTCCTGTCCGGTCTCTGCCTGCTCACGCCCGCGTGGGAGGTGGTCGAGCACGAGGGGACGCGGGTCACCTTCCGCGAGCTGGCCGCTCGCGACCTCGCCGCGTACGTTGCAACCGGAGAATGGGAGGGACGCGCCGGCGCCTACGCGATCCAGGGCCGCGGCGCCTCGCTTGTCAGCGGGATCGAGGGCGACTACCTGAACGTCGTCGGCCTCCCTGCCGCACTGCTCGTGCGGTTGCTCGCAGAGCGCTTCGCCGGGACCTACGGATTCGGCTAAACGCAGAGACCCAGCTAGACTCGAACGGCCCTAAGGCGCCGCTTGCGGCGCCGACCTAGAGGCCGTGCGAGCTTTGCTCGTGCGGCCGTCTAATCCCCGCACTAGGTCCATTCCCACTTAGCAAGCTAGACTCGAACGGCCTCATGGGTCTCTTCGACAATCTGGGCGGCTTCGGCGGCCGCGATATGGCCGTGGACCTCGGGACCGCGAACACACTCGTGTACGTCAGAGGGCGCGGGATCGTGCTCTCGGAACCCTCGGTCGTCGCGATCGACCAGCGCACAGGCGAGGTGCACGCCGTCGGTGTCGAGGCGAAGCGGATGCTCGGCCGCACGCCCGGGACGATCTCCGCAATCCGCCCGCTCAAGGACGGCGTCATCGCCGACTTCGACGTGACGGAGCAGATGCTGCGTCACTTCATCCAGAAGGTGCACCAGCACCGCTTTGCACATCCGCGCGTCGTCGTCTGCGTTCCGTCCGGCGTCACAGGCGTGGAGAAGCGTGCGGTGGAAGAGGCAACGCTCAGCGCGGGCGCGCGACAGGCGTACCTGATCGAGGAGCCGATGGCCGCCGCGATCGGCGCGGGACTTCCGGTCGCGGAGCCGACGGGAAACATGATTGTCGACGTCGGCGGCGGCACGACCGAGGTCGCCGTCATCTCCTTGGGCGGGATCGTCGTCTCGCAATCGCTGCGCGTGGGCGGCGACGAGATGGACGAGGCGATCATCAATCACATCAAGCGCGAGTACAAGCTGCTGATCGGGCAGCAGACAGCAGAGGAGATCAAGCTCGAGATCGGCTCGGCCTACGACATGCGCGAAGAGCTGCAGGCTGAGGTCAGGGGGCGGGACATGCTCACCGGCCTGCCGAAGACCGTGGTGCTCAGCTCCGAGGAGGTGAGGCGCGCGCTCGACGAGCCTGTGCAACAGATCATCGAGGCGATCAAGTCGACGCTCGACAAGACGCCGCCCGAGCTGGCCGCCGACATCATGGATCGCGGCATCGTCCTGGCTGGCGGCGGGGCCCTGCTGACGAATTTCGACGAACGCCTGCGCCACGAGACCCAGATCGCTAACGTAGGGCCTTCTCGTGCCTCGCAACCGCAGTGTCAGCGCGGTCCTGGGCTCGTCCGTACCGAGACCGAGACCCCAACCTTTCCCCTCCCGCAGCCGCTCGACTCTCCGGCGCCGGGCCGTGGTGGGAGGCCTTGTGCTGCTCTCGCTCGTGCTGATCACCATCTCCTTCCGCGAGCCGAGCACCGGGGCTCTTCATGGGGCGGAGGGTGCGGGCGCGACCGTCCTGCGCCCCTTCGAGGTGGGGGCGGAGCGCGTCGCGCGCCCGTTCCGCGACGTCTACGGGTACTTCGCGGAGCTCGTACACGTGAAGCGGGAGAACGCGCGGCTGAAGGACGAAGTGAACCGGCTCCGTCAGGAAGCGCTACAGGGCGAATCGGCGCGCGAGCAGAACGACAGGCTCCGCGAGCTGCTGAAGTTCATCGACAGCCCGCTTTACCCCAGCGACTACTCGCCGGTCAACACGCGCATCATCGGCTGGAGGAGCGAGTTCGATCAGCAGATCGTCATCGCCGCCGGCACGAATCAGGGCATCCGCGTCGAGACCCCGATCGTCACGAGCGACGGTCTCGTCGGCAGCGTGACGCAGGTGACAGGTAGCGCAGCGCTGGTCACGCTGCTGACCGACGAGAACAGCGCCGTGCAGGCGCGCGACCAGACGAACGGCCCGTTCGGGCTCGTCAGGCACGGCCAGGGCGAAGGGTCGCTGATCGTCGATCGCGTTACCAAGGACAAGAACGTCGAGAGGGGCGACATCATCGTCACCGCCGGAACGCGGTCGAATCAGTACCCGTCGCTCTTTCCGGCCGGGATTCCGATCGGGGTCGTGACGAGCGTGGGTCAGAGCGACACTGCGCCCTACAAGCAGATACAGATCGACCCGTTCGTCGACTTCTCGTCGCTCGACGCGGTGACCGCCTTGATCACCCGCAAGGGAATCCCGAAGGCGCCGTGATGCTCGCCGACGCCGCGAAGGCGGCCGTGCTGCTCTTCTTCGTGGTCGTCCTGCAGCTTGCGATCATGGCGAACGTCGAGATCGTCGGCGGGCATCCCAACCTCCTGCTGGTGGCGATCGTCTCCGTCGCTCTGCTGCGGGGCGCGATCTTCGGTGCGGTTGCCGGGTTCTGCGCCGGCCTGCTTGCAGACACCGGTGTGTTCGGCACCCTCGGATTCACGGCGCTGCTGCTCACGCTCGCCGGCTACTGGGCGGGCCGCTACGTCGAGACGACCGGCCGCGATCGCGTGCACGCGCCAATGCTCTCGATCGCCGTCATGACCGTGCTCTACCAGATCGCCGCGCTCGTGCTTCGTTTCATGCTGGGCGAGCATGCGCCCGGCGATCAGATCCTCGCCGGGCTGATCCCCACGGTCGTCCTGAATCTGATCCTGACCGTCCCGATGTATGCCTTCACGCGGCGATTGCTGCGTCCGCACGAGTGGATCGGACGCGAGGTGCGCCTCCTTGGCTAAGCGGGTCCTGTCCAGGAGCTTCCTGCCGCCGGACCCGCACGTCCAGGAGCCCTACCGCTTGACGCCGAAGCTCGCACTTCGTGTCGGTCTCCTCGGGACGCTCGCGCTCGCGGTCTTCGCCGTCCTCTTCCTCCGCCTCTGGTCGCTCCAGATCCTCAACGGCGAGCAGCTTCTCCGAGCCGCGCAGAACAACCAGCGGCGTGACGTACGCATCCAGGCGCCGCGCGGGTCGATCCTCGACCGCAATGGACAGGTGCTCGTCACGAACGTTCCGGGGACGGCCGTGCAAATCTGGGCGTCCGATCTGCCGAAGCGCCGAGGCGTACGCCTACGCGAGATCCGCGCGCTCGCGCGCGTCCTCCAGATCCCCGCGCTGCAGATCGGCAGGACGCTACGGCGTCACCGCAACGACCCGCTCACGCCCGTCAAGGTGAAGGAAGGAGTGACGGAGGCGCAGGTGGGCTACCTGAAGGAGCGCGCCGACGACTTTCCGGGCGTCCGGATCGCGAACACCTATCTGCGCTACTACCCGCACCGCGAGCTGGCGGCGCACCTGCTCGGCTATGTGAGCGAGATCTCGGCCGAGCAGCTGAAGGAGATGGGCAAACAGGGCTATCGATCGGGCGACACGATCGGACAGAGCGGGATCGAGTCGTTCTACGACAAGTACCTGCGCGGGACGCCCGGACTCTCCGTTCTCCGCGTCGACTCCCTCGGCAGGCGACGGGGCCCGGTCACGCCGAAGGTACCACCCCATGCCGGCAACGCCGTCCGGCTGACGCTCGACCTGAAGCTACAGCTCGCGGCTGAGGACGCTCTGCGTTACGGCCTCGAGCGCGCACGCAACTCCGGCTGTTACGGCTGCTGGAACGCGAACGGCGGGGCGATCGTTGCGCTCGACCCGCGAACCGGAGCGGTTCGCGCCCTCGCCTCCTATCCGACGTATGCGCCTTCCCTCTACGCGGGGCGTGTGCGGCAGCGCGCGCTCGATGCAGCGGGGCTGACGTCGCGCAGTGCGCAGGCGATGAACTACCCCGGGCTCGACCGCGTGATCGACGCCGCCTATCCGCCGGGTTCCACGTTCAAGCCCGTGACGGCGATCGCGGCGATGCAGGAGCACATTCTGGAGCCCTTCGAGTCACTCGCCTGCACCGGCGTGTACGAGAAGAACGGCCAGATCTTCAAGAACTGGGATCCGTTCGTGAACGAGGCGATGACCTTGCCCACCGCGCTCGCCAAGTCATGCGACACGTACTTCTACCAAGTCGGCTACCGCTTCTACGGCATGCCGCCCGAGCGCGGCCCTCGGTTGCAGGCGTGGGCAAGCCGCTTCGGTTTCGGTCAACGAACGGGGATCGACCTCGGGCCCGAGCGGTCGGGCCTGCTCCCGACTCCAGACTGGCGCAAGAAGACGTACACGAAGAAGACGGATCCCGGTCACTGGCAGATCGACAGCCTGTGGAAGCCGGGCGACTCGATCCAGCTCGCCATCGGCCAGAAGGATCTCCTCGTCACGCCGATGCAGATGGCGCGCTTCTACGCGATGGTCGCGAACGGCGGCCGGCTCGTGACCCCGCATCTTCTGCTCGACGAAGAGCAGCCGTCGTCGAACGGACAGCGCGGGCGTACGCTGCCGACGCCTCCTCCGCCGGCGCCCGAACCGACCAACGTCGATGCGCAGGCCCTGGGCGTTGTCAGTCAGGGTCTGTACGAGGCGACGCACTATTCCTTCGGGACGTCTGCGGCGATCTTCAGCGGGTTTCCGATCCCCATCTCGGGCAAGACCGGTACGGCAGAGAAGCTGATCGATCCGGGCGACGGCTATCCGCGCACCTTCAACCAGTCCTGGTGGTGCGGCTACGGCCCGTCGGACTCGCCTGACCTCGTCGTCTGCGCCCTGATCGAGAACGGCGGCCACGGCGGCGACGCAGCGGCGCCGGCCGCGCTGAAGGTGTTCGAAGCGTTCTTCGGCAAGCAAGCGGTGCAGAAGGGACCGATCCACTCCGACTAAACGATGGTCGACTACGTCTCCAACTCCCGAGCAGCAGCGCGTGCGCGCCGTCGCGAAGCCGCCGACGTCGCCACCTTCGTGCGCCGCCTCGATTGGGTCCTCATCGGTTCGGTTGCCGCACTCGTCGGCTACGGCCTGTGGGCGATCGCGGGGATCACTCGGCACGACGTTGTGGGCGATGCGAACTACTACCTCACGCGCCAGGCGGTCTACTCGCTCATCGGCGCGATTGGTCTCGTCGCCGTGGTGCTCGTCGATCCGGAGGTGTATCGCGCCCGCTGGCGCGTCATCTTCGGTGGTACGGCGTTCCTGATCGTGATCGTGTTCCTTCAGGGCTCCGTCGTTCGTGGCTCGAAGCGCTGGCTCGACCTCGGCTTCTTCCGCTTCCAGCCCTCGGAGTTCGGCAAGGTGCTCTTCGTCCTCGCGCTTGCGGGCTTCCTCGCGGAGGGCACGCGGCGCTTGAACGAGGCGCGCACGACGATTGTCGCCGTCGGCCTCGCCTCGATCCCGATCTTCCTCGTCTTCCTCCAGCCCGACTTCGGAACGGCGCTTGTCTACTGCGCCGCTGTCGCCGCCGTCCTGTTCGTGGCCGGGACGCCCTGGATCCATCTCGGCGCCCTGACAGCGGGTGTGATCGCGATCGCGGTGCTCGTGCTCGCCGTGATGCCGGCGGCGGGCGTGCCGGTGCTCAAGAAGTATCAGGAGAAGCGGTTCACGGGCTTCCTCCACCCCGACAGCGACCCGGGCGGCACGACCTACAACATCACTCAGTCGAAGAACGCAATCGGCGCCGGGGAGCTACGAGGTCGCGGGCCGGAAAACGCGACGCAGACGACGCTCAACTTCCTCCCCGAGCATCACACTGACTTCGTCTTCGCATCCCTCGCCGAGGAGCGTGGCTTCTTCGGCGCCGCGTTCCTGCTCATGCTCTACCTGCTGATGGTGTGGCGAGGATTACGCATCGTGACGCTTGCACGAGATGCCTTCTCGGCGATGGTTGCGGGAGGGCTCGTCTTCGCGTTGCTGTTCCAGATTTTCGTCAACGTCGGGATGACGATGGGAATCGCGCCGATCACCGGTATCCCGCTTCCGTTCGTCAGCGTTGGGGGTTCGTCGATGATCGCGAACCTGATCGCGGTCGGACTACTGCTTTCGATACACGTGCGCGCACGCGCTGGTCGCCGTTAAGCGCTCGACCTGAGCTACACATCGGGGCCGGAAGCTAGTGCGGCCGAAGGCGCACTAGCTGTAGGCGAACTCACGCGTGCGGGGATGCGCAGCACCACCGCACGCGGACCAGTGGCCGCCGCTTGCCCACGACGCGGTAGAAGTGCGCGGGCTGGGCCCGCGCACGTTCAGCCGCGCAGCGGCAGTATCCAACTCGGACGGAAAGCGCAGCTTTCCGTCCGAAGCTACGCGGCTTCGGCTCGACTTCCTTGTAGCGCAGCGCGGATTGAGCCCGGGTCGCCTCCAGGTATTCGAACCAGGCGTCGGCCTCCTCGATCAGCAGGAGCTCGTGGGCTTCTCGTTGTCCGGCCACCACAGGTTCACCTCCTGTCGCTGATGGTCGGAAGCGTAGGTCCGGGACCGGACGTCATTCGCGCTGGGGGAAACCTCCCGGTTCCCCCAGACCCCCTCCACTGGTCCGCTTCGCGGACGGGCGGCTACGCCGCCGGTCCGGGACCGGACAGCTGGCCCAGCCGCGCCGGTTGCTAGCCTGTACCGAGATGTTCCACCCCGCCCATCACTATTTGCCGCGCACGCTCCGCGCCGCCTCCCTAGCAGGCGTTGCTGCAGCGCGCGCGCACGAAGGAGATTTCGCTTGCGCTGGTTTCGATCCCGAAAGAAGTCCGAGGAGCAGGCGCCCGTCGAGGCTGCCGCTCCCGCAGAAGCACCCGAGTCCGTAATCGCAGAGCCCGCCGCCGGGGCGGGACAAACGACCACCACCAAGCCGAGACGCCGTCGCGGGACTCGCGGCGGGCGTGGCCGTTCCCGCAAGACCGCCACGGCCGAGCCGAAGGCGGAGGCAGCCGCGGCAGAAGCCAAGCCCGCTGCGAAGCTGGAGCGAAAGCCGCCCGCGCGCCGACGCGAACGCGAGCGTCCGCAACAACGCCGCCGGCGCGAGCCGCCGCGCCGTGCGCCGCTCCCCGAGGCGAAACGCGAGTTGCTCGTCTCGGTGGACGTCGGCGAGCAGCGGGTCGCAGTCCTCGAGGACGACCGCGTCGCCGAGGTATACCTCGAACGTCCTGAACGCCGATCGATCGCCGGGAACATCTATCTCGGCACGGTCGACAACGTCCTTCCGGGAATGGAGGCGGCCTTCATCGAGATCGGCCTCGACAAGAACGGCTTCCTCTACGTGGACGAGATCGTGACGCCTGAGCTCGAGGGGAAGCGGCACGGCAAGAAGATCCAGGACCTGATCAGCCGCGGTCAGACGATCATGGTCCAGGCCGTCAAGGACCCGATGAAGACCAAGGGCGCGCGGCTCACGACCGAGATCTCGCTGCCCGGACGGTTCGTCGTCTACCAGCCCAACGGAGACGGCTTCGGCGTTTCGCGCCGGCTCGACGACGAGGAGCGCGCCCGGCTCAAGGACGTCCTCAAGGGACTCGACCTGAAGGGCGGGGGCGTGATCGTCCGTACCGCCGCGGAGGGCGCGTCGCCCGAGGACATCGAGCGCGACCTCCTGTTCCTCCAGAAGTTGTGGAAGGCGATCGACACGCGCGCCAAGAAGGTGAAGCCACCGACGCTGCTCTACCAGGAGGCCGAGCTGCCTCTGCGCGTGACGCGCGACCTCTTCACGGAGAACTTCGAGCGGGCGTACGTCGACGACGACCGTGCGTTCAAGCGCATCGTCGGTTACCTGAAGAAGACGTCACCGCACATGGTCGAGCGCGTCGTCCGCTACAAGGAGAAGCAGCCGCTGATGGTGGCGTACGGCGTCGATGCGGAGATCAAGTCGACGCTCAGCCGTCGGGTTGATCTTCCTTCGGGTGGCTACCTCATCTTCGACTACGCGGAGGCGTTCACGGTCATCGACGTCAACACCGGACGCTTCGTCGGCTCGCGATCGAGGTCCTCCGGCGCACGGCTGGAGGACACGATCACGAAGAACAATCTCGAGGCGGTGAAGGAGGTCGTCCGCCAGCTTCGCCTCCGCGACATCGGCGGCATCATCGTCATCGACTTCATCGACATGGCGAATCCCAAGAACCGCGCCACAGTCGAAGAGGCTCTGCGGACGGAGCTCGAGCGCGATCGTACGAAGACCTACGTCGTCGAGATCTCGCCGCTCGGTCTTGTCGAGATGACGCGTCAGAACGTCACCGACGGTCCGCGGGAGATCATGACGAAGAAGTGTCCGACCTGTGGCGGCGACGGGATCATCCTCTCCGAGGCGTCCGCGGCGGTCGACGTCGAGCGCCGCCTGCGCGCGCTCGCGGCGGGCTCACGTCACCAGGCGTACCGCGTCGAGGTCGCCGCGAAGGTCGACTCGCTGCTGATCGGTCCCGGCGCATCGCGGCTCGTGGAGCTCGAGAAGCAGACTCGCCGCCTCTTCTACCTCGAGCCGAAGGCGGATACGCACCCCGACCACTTCCTCGTGCTCGAGGAAGGAAAGCGCGAGGATCTTGCACCACCTGCCCCCGTCGCCGAGGGCGCGACGATCGAGCTCAAGCTCGTCGAGGTCGGCCTGCACGACCCGGAGGCAGGTGTCGGCAAGGTGGACGGGCTCGACGTCTGCGTCGCGGGCGCGGCCAAGCTCGTGGGGAAGAGCGTGAAGGCGCACATCGAGCGTGTCCTCCGCGGTGCGGCCTATGCCACGATCGCGACTCGGGCGGCGGAGGAGGCCGTGCTGCCCATCACCGCCGAGGGCGAGGCGGAGAAGCCCACGCGCCGTCCGGCGGCGAAGAAGGCAGAGCCCGAACCCGCGGCGGAGCCCAGGGAGGAGGAGAAGGCGGAGACGGAAGCCGAGGAAGTTGCCAAGCCGAAGAAGAAGACCCGGCGCGGGTCACGCGGTGGACGAGGGAGGAAGAAGACGACGGCTGCCGCGCCCGCTGCGGCGTCCAGAGAGGGCGCGGTCATGCAGCCGGACGTCGAGCAGGCGGTCGCCAAGATCCACATCCCCGACCGCGAGCTCGGCGAGGAGCCGGAAGAGGAGCCCGAAGAGGCGCCCGTCCTCTCGGACGACGGCGCCACGCCGAAGCCGAAGAAGAAGACGCGGCGCGGCTCGCGCGGCGGCCGGGGGCGGAAGAAGAAGACCGCCGCGGTCGCAACAGCGGGGGACGGCGCGCAGTCCGAAGCGCCCGAAGGAGAAGAGCCCGATCGCTGGGAGTATGTCCCCATGTCCGAATGGGGCGACGAGCTGGACAGGGGCTGAACCTCTAACGGAATGACGCGCTGCCCGGCGGCCCGTGCTTCGTTTCGTTAGAAGTTCTTAGCCCGGCGCCCAGGTCGGTGTGTCCTTGTCGCTCTGGCCGCTCGTGAGCCGGACGATCTCGGTTCCGTCCGCGCGCATCACGTAGAGCTGATCGTTTCCGTCGCGGTCGCTGATGAAGGCGATTCGGCGCCCGTCGGGTGACCAGGCCGGCGCGAACTCGTTGGTGTGACCGTGTGTCAGCGTGCGCTGCGATCCGGAGCGCGGGTTCAGGAGGCAGATGTGCCAGTGCTCGCCGATTCGGCACTCGAACGCGATCAGATCGCTGCGCGGCGACCACGCCGGGTACCTGTCGTCGGGTGCTCCGTAGGGCTGGAGGGATTCTCCGGGGCTCGAGAGGGCGATGCCGTGGTGTCCCGCGAACTCGACCTCGTACGCGAGCGACTTCCCATCCGGCGACCAGGTCGGCCAGTCCGCGTCGCCGGCGATCTTGTGCACGCTGCGCCCGCTCGCCGACATGACGTAGAGCTCGCCGTCGCGGATGAACGCAATGCGCCTTCCGCGGGGCGACCAGCGTGGCTCGCCGTCGGCGGCGTCGTTGTCCGTGAGCCGCCGCAACCGCGCCCCGTCGATATTCATCGAGTACAGCTCCCAATTGCCGTCACGGTTCGACTGGAAGACGAGACGGTTGTCCCGCGACCAATCCGGCGCGAGCTCGGTGTGGTCGCCGTGCGTCAGCTGGACGAGCTCCGGTGCAACGAACACGTGTGACTTCCCCTTTGGTGCGAGCGTGAACGCGATACCGTTTGCGGTCCCGAGCGGAGTCGTGTGCCGGTGCGCGCCGTGAAGCAGGCCGATCACCAGCAGCGCAGCAACGGGAAACTGCACCGCGGCGGGCCACGCAAGCGGCCGGTACCCGATCGGCTGGCCGAGCGCGACCTTCCGGAACAGCAGCGCGTATGCAATGACCGCGAGAGCGAGCAGGACGAGCCACGGCAGGCTCAGCGCCGGCACCAGCATCGACGGCAGCTCCCAGCCGGTGACGCCACGCTTGACCACCTGCTCGAGCCAGAAGTCGTTCGCGACGTTCGCAAGTCCGTAGGCGAGCAGGACCGCGAGATAGGCACCGAGCAGACCGCGAAGCATCGGCCCGATTCGCCCAAGCGCTCGGGACAGGAGGATCGCGGTCAGCGCGAGGAGCGTCCCGTCCATGCCGTGGTGGTGTCCTGCGTGGACGGCGCGGTGGAGACGCGCGTGACCGAAACCCGCGTACCACTCGTCCGAATAGAAGATGGATCCGAAGACGGGCCAGCGACCGATCAGGAAGCCGAGATCCGCGGCGAGCCAGGGCAGCGCGACGAGGACGAGCACGACCGCGGCGACGATGCGGACGCGATCGCCACGCACGCGCACCCGAGGACCGAGCCCTTCGCGCCGAGTCGCAGCGATGGTCAGAGCGACTGCCAGCAGAACGCCGGCCGCGGCAATCGCGTTCCACCACTTCACGTCGAGGTCGGCCTGATCCACCATGCCCGGCCAGAAGACGGCCGCGCACAGGGCGACGGCCAGGAGTGCGAGCGCGTTGACCCTCCGACTCCGCGCCTGCGCCGCCACGACTGTCACGAGCGCAATCGCCGCGAGCGCGACCGGGAAGTTGAGGAAGACGACGGCCCGTCCTGCACCACCCGCCCTGCCGTTCCCACTCACGTGGTAGAGCTCGTGGACGGGCAGCCGGGCATACGTGGCGAAGACCTCGGCGGCGACGAGGGCGTAGACCGTCCAGAGCGTCCAGACCTCACGCAGACCCGGACGCGCGCCGTGGCGAAGGGTCGCCACGGACGCTAAACTGCCTCGGCTCGCGGGCCAAAGGCCCGCGTTTTCAGCGAAATGGCGACGTACGCGATCATCTCACTCGGCGGGAAGCAGTACCGCGTCCGTGAGGGCGAACGGTTGCTCGTGGACCGGCTCAAGACCGACGAGGGTAAGACCTTTCACCCCGACGTGCTCTTCTCCGGCGGCGACGGCGACGGGACGCTCGCGCCCAGGATCCAGGTGACCGCAAAGGTCGTCGGGCACGTTCTCGGAGAGAAGGTCCGCATCGGCAAGCGCCGGCCGAAAACGGGCTATCGCCGTCAGACGGGTTTCCGGGCGCATCTCTCCCAGATCGAGATCCAGTCGATCGGCGCGGCGAAGCGCGCAGCCGCGGCGGAGAAGGAGCAGGAGCCGACGGCCCCGAAGCCAAAGGTAGAGCCGAAGGAGGCCGTTGCCGCTCAGCCGCCGCGCGGCTACGCGGATTTCACCGTCGCGGAGATCAGCGAGAAGTCGAAGCAGTGGAAGCTCGAACAGCTCGAGGCGGCACTCGAGTTCGAACGGGCACACGCGAAGCGGAAGGGCGCGATCGCGGCGCTCGAATCGGCGCTCGCGACCAAGAAGGAGAAGAGGCACTAATGGCCCACAAGAAGGGACTCGGCTCGTCGAGGAACGGGCGCGACTCGAACCCGAAGATGCTCGGTGTGAAGATCTTCTCCGGCCAGGAGGTCAAGCCCGGGATGATCCTCGTGCGCCAGCGGGGGACGAGATTCCGCGCCGGCGCCGGCACCGGCATCGGCCGCGACGACACGATCTTCGCCACGCGGCCGGGCACCGTTGCGTTCCGCCAGAGCGGGGAACGCCGGTTCGTCGAAGTCAACGGCGCCGCAGACTAGGCGCGCGTGTTCAACGACCGCGCCCGCATCCACGTGCAGGCGGGTCGCGGCGGCGACGGCAGCCTGCACTTCCGCCGCGAGAAGCACGTTCCGAAGGGCGGACCCGACGGCGGTGACGGCGGTCCAGGCGGCGACGTCGTCCTCGTCGCCGATCCTGACCTCCGCGACCTCTCGGCGTTCCGTTCGAAGCGCCGTTTCAAGGCCGGCTACGGCGAGCCCGGACGCGGTGCGCTGAAGCACGGTGCGACCGGCGAGACCGTCGAGATTCGCGTTCCCGTCGGCACACAGGTGCGCGACGAGGACGGCCAGCTGATCGCCGACCTCGCGAGTCCTGGGGCACGCGTGATTGCCGCCCGCGGTGGAATCGCAGGCCGGGGCAACAAGCGGTTCGCCGGTCCGACGCGACGCACGCCGCGTTTTGCCGAGACCGGGCTGCCCGGCGAAGAGGCGACGCTGGACCTGCGGCTGAAGCTACTCGCGGACGCGGCGCTCGTCGGACTTCCGAATGCCGGCAAGTCATCCCTCCTCACGCGCATCTCGAATGCGCGTCCGAAGGTTGCGGAGTATCCGTTCACGACTCTCGCTCCGGTGCTCGGCACCGTCGACGCGCCGGACGCGACGCGGCAGCTCACGGTCGCGGACGTTCCCGGGTTGATCGAGGGGTCGAGCGAAGGAGTGGGGCTCGGGCACGAGTTCCTCGCCCACCTCGAGCGCGCCAATCTCCTCCTGCACGTGATCGACGCGGCGGAGGACGATTCGGCCGAGCGCTTTGCTGCGATCGACCACGAGCTGGCCGCGTACGGCGCCGGTCTCGAACAGCGGCCACAGGCGATCGTCCTGAACAAGATCGACCTGCGAGCCGACAAACCCGCGTTCGACGTCGTCGACGACCGCATCGTGCGGGTCTTCCGGGTCTCCTGCGCGACCGGCGCAGGGATCGAAGAACTGAGGCGGGCGCTGTTCGAGCTCTGTCCCCCGCAGGCTCCACTTGTTATTTCGGAGGACGGGCTCGTCGACTTTCTCGTCTACCGGCCGCGGGCGGGCGGGCGTCGCTTTCGCATCCTTCGTACCGACCGGGGCTTTCGCATCGCCGGCGATCTCCCCTCCGACGAGGAGGAGCTCACGGCGGCGCTCAAGGCCGCGGGCGCGCGCAAAGGGGACGAGGTCGAGGTCGACGGCGAAGTGCTCGAAGTCCAGTGACCGCTCTGCTGGGCGGGACGTTCAATCCACCGCACAACGGCCACCTTGCGCTGGCGCGGGCCGCGAAGGAGCGCTTCGGGGAGGAGCTCGTCGTCCTCGTGGCGGTGAGGCCGGGACACAAGGAGGTGCAGCTCGATGCCGATACCCGCCTCCGCCTCGTCCGGGCCGCGTTCCCGGACCACGAGGTCGAGCTCGATCCCCACGAGCGGACCGTAGACATGCTCAAGGCGGGGCGCTGGCACGATCCGCTCTTCCTGATCGGCGCCGACGAGTTCTGCGACTTCCTGACCTGGAAGGATCCGGAGGGCGTTGTCGCCCGTGCTCGGCTTGGAGTCGCGACGCGTCCGGGCTATCCCCACGATCGCCTCGACTCGGTGCTGGCGAAGCTCTCCCGGCCCGACCGCGTCGAGCTGTTCGAGATCGAGCCGCTGCCGATCTCCTCGCGCGAGATTCGCGACCGGGTTACCGCGGGAGAGTCGATCGACGGACTCGTCCCGCCGGCGGTCGCAGAGCTGATTCATTCGCTCGGGCTCTACCTCAACGACTAGGGACCCGGCTACACTTCGCGCACCCCGGAAAGGATCTGAAGCCACACTGACGTCACTCGAACAAGCGCGCCGCATCGCCGGCCTCGCCCAGGAAAAGCTGGCGCAGGACGTGGTTATCCTCGACATGCGGCCGGTCTGCTCCTACACCGATTTCTTCGTCGTCTGCACGGGCCAAAACCCGCGGCAGGCCGCTGCCATCTACGACGAGGTGCATCGCGGGATGAAGCACGAAGTTCGTCTTCTGCCGAGGTCAGTCGACGGGCAGGGCGAGGCGACATGGATCGTCGCGGATTACCTCGACGTCGTCCTGCACATCTTCACGCCGGACGCGCGCGGCTATTACCGCCTCGAGGATCTCTGGGGCGACGTGCCCTCGGTGGAGGTTGCCACCGCGTAGCAAGGGGATCCGAGGCGCGCCAGTGCTGCGCAGGCCGCGCCGTGGATCTGCTCGAGATACGGGCGGGCGTTCGATGCCGCCGTTGCGACGAGCGGGCCGGTTTCCTCCAGCATGTGGGCCGTGGCGGCGAGCGCCGACGTCCCGTCGGGGAAGGGCCCATGCACTTCGAGGATTAGCCACGAACCGAATACATGAACATGGACGTCTGCGCCGGGGTCGGTTGAACTGTTGATTGGCTTGCGCAAGGGCAGCGAGACGAAGACCGTCGGAACGTCGTCGGTCCGCCGCGCAGCGCGAGCGAGGGCGACCGGCTCGCGCGAGTAGCCGCGAGCCTGAGCCGCGGCGGGGAGCGCTGCGAGAAAGACGGGCGAGTAGGGGTAGAGCACGTCACCGCTTGAGATATGCGCGCGCAACCAGCGGGCGGGCCCTGCCACTGCATGTTCGTCGCCCATTGGCATCGTGCGCGGCTCGGAGACGGCAGAGGGAGCGAGCGCTGCTGCGACGACGACCGCTACGAGAATTGCCATCCGCGCTCTGAACGGAAACAGCGCGCCGATACTGCTCACGCCCGTCGCAACGAGGCCGATCCAGAGGGGCAGGGTGTAGATGAGATGGCGCGGACCCAAGCGGTCGCTGACGGCGCCCGCCGCGCCGGCGATCGCGAGTGCGATCGGCGGCACCGTGATTGCAAGACCGACGAACACAGCCGCCGCGCCGCGATGCCGGCCAAGCGCGAATGCACCGACCGAGGCCAGGAGCACGAAGAGGACGAGAGCCGCACCCTTTCCGCCGGCCGCACCTCCGAAGGCCCGGAGCGCGGCATCACCGACCGACGTTCCGCTGTCGAGATTCTTTCCGGCCTCCAGCGCGTAACGGTTTGAGAGGCGCAGGTCCGCGAACAGCAGAGGCAGTGCGAGCAGGCCGACGCCGATCACAGGGAGCGCAGTCCGAGGAGAGCGAGCGCGCCAGAGCCAGGCTGCAACGACCACTTCTGCGGCGAAAAGGAACGCACCGAAGGGGTGCACGGCAAGCGGGAGCAGCGACGCAGCTGCGGCCGCGAGTGCCGTACGTCGCTCCGGCCGCTCGAGCGCCCGCAGGAAGAGGTCGGCCGCCAGCGCGCTTGTTAACGCGAACAGCGAGTACATGCGCCCGAACGTCCCGTAGACCGCAAGCAGTTGCGACATGGCTGCGAGCCCGGCAGCGGTCAGCCCCGCGAAGTCGCCCGACAGTCGGCGTGCGAGGTCGTAGCAGAGCGGAACGGTGACGAGTGCGAACACCACAGAGAGCCAGCGCAGGGCGTCCGGCGACGAGTCGAGTGCGAGCGCGACATGGGCGAGCACGAAGTGGAGCGGCGCTCCCCCGCGGTCGAGCACGACCGTGTGCAGCACGTCCCCGATCGGCCGCGCGGAGATGAGCCCGGCGACCGCCTCGTCTTCGTGCAACGGCTTGCTGGCCACGTCAGGAGTGAGCCGCGCGAGCAGGAACGCCGCTGCCGCAGTGATAGCGAGCGCCGGGCCGACGGTTGCGGCTTCGCGGAACGCCCGGCGCTCGATTGCGGCAGTGCTCACGGCCGGCCGAACGTTAGCCGTCGGTGTGCTTGAGCTCCGACTCCTTACGCTGCGCCTCGTCGAGCGACATGTCGCCGGAGCACACCTGTGCGTTGAGGTCGTTCTCAATCGAGTCCACCTCTGCCGCGCGTGGGTACGGCTCGGGCCAGAGGTTCCGCGCATCTGTTGGGTGCCCGCCGAGCTCGAGGCTAATCAGGTGGTCCTCCTGATAGTCCGACGGCGAGCCGCCCACGCCGTATTCACGCATTTGTTTCAGTTTCAGTTCGTTCGTGTAGTCAGTCGGCGGGCGGATCGTCCTCGTCCAGCCGTGGACACAGATCGTCGAGCCGATCGTGGCCTGCGTGACGTCGGGGTTGAGGACGCCTGGCGTGCGCGCGATGTCGGCGTGGTACGGGCCTCTCGTCCCGGAGCCGTGCGGCATGACGACCGCAACGCTGAGCAAGAGAAGTGCAACCGCGACGAGTGCGGTGCGCATCGACATGCGCTCCAAAGTGCGGTCGCATGTGCTTCAGCGCAAGTGTCCAAAGTAGCCACGGCCCGGCCGAGTCCGTGGCTAGCTTCGACCTGTGCTGTCCACGAACCAGAAAGGCGCAATCAGCGAAGGGGCGATTACATGCGCAGCCATCCGGCTCGGGATCGGTGTCTTCAGGGCTGTCGCAGACGAGCGCTACGACCTCGTCTTTGACACCGGTTCATGGCTTCTGCGAGTCCAATGCAAGACGGCAGTCCTGGACGGAGACGTCGTCGTTATCCGCTGCTACTCGACCCGGCGGAACGCCGAGGGGCTTCTCAAACGCTGCTATACGAGCGGAGAGATCGACGCGATTGCGGTTGGGCAGACGAATTCGATCTTGCCGCTACACTGTCCCGGCTCCAGGGGGCCATAGCTCAGCTGGGAGAGCGTCTGGATGGCATCCAGAAGGTCGCCGGTTCGAGCCCGGCTGGCTCCACTCTCTAAGCCGCGTGTTCGCCTAGCGCGGCGACCTCGCGGCGCTCGGCGAGCCGCTGCAACGCCTGCGCCTCGATCTGCCGCACGCGCTCTCGCGTCAGCCCGAGTTGCCGTCCGATCTGCTCCAGCGACTCGGGATCGCGGTCGCCGTTCATCCCGTAGCGCCGCTTGACCACCTCACGCTCGCGTTCGGGCAACGTCTCGACCGCGCTGCGGACCGCGCGCTCAGCGAGGCTGACGTGAACCTCCTCCGACGGCTCGGTGCTTTCGCCGGCGATCAGCTCGCCGAAGCTCGTGTCGCCTTCCTGCCCGACAGGTCTGTCCAGGCTCGTGACGGCACGCGCCGCCGCCCGGACCTCGTTCACGTGCTTGAGCGACAGCTTCGTCTTCTCCGCGATCTCCTCGTCCGTCGGCGGCCGCTCGAGCTTCGCCGTCAGCTCGCGCTCTGCGCGGGAGATCTTCAGCTCGCGCTCGACGATGTGAACGGGAATGCGAATCGTCCGTGACTTGTTCGCAACCCCGCGCTGCACGGCCTGGCGGATCCACCAGGTCGCATAGGTGGAGAACTTGAAGCCGCGGCGCCAGTCGAACTTCTCGACCGCGCGGATCAAGCCGATGATCCCTTCCTGGATGAGGTCGAGCAGCGAGATGCCGTGGCCCTGGTACTTCTTCGCGATCGAGACCACCAGACGGAGGTTGGAGTTGATCATCAGATCCTTCGCCTCCTTGTCCCCGCGCTCGATCCGCTTCGCCAGCTCCACCTCCTCTGCCGCGGTCAGCAGCTTGTAGCGACCCGCCTCGTTGAGGAAGAGCTGCAGGGCATCGGTGGTAGCGACGGCGAGATCGCCGTTGACGTAGACGGTGTCCTGGGCATCAGGCCGGGCGCAGTCGTCGGTGAGCGCGATTCCGCGCTCGTCGAGCTGCTCGAAGAAGCCCGTAGTTTGCTCCTCGTCAAGGTCGGCCTCCTGGAGGAACTCGCCGACCGCCGAGAGGTTGAGGCAGCCCATCTCCTCGCCCTGCTCCAGCAGTGTCTGTAGACGTTCGTCGATCGTCATCTTGCGCCTATTGCCCCTTTCGCGGGTTGGCGTAACTCGGTTTTGCAGTCCTGTTGCAAAGACGTCTCCCACGCGTCGGAGTTGGCCGCGTACCGTCGAATTGATCCCGACCAGGAGGAATCCCATGGGCCGACCAAGCATCCGGTCGCTCGCGGGGGGAGCGGCCGGGATCGCCGCAGGCGTCATCGGCGGAATCGGCTTGAGCTCCATCTCGACGGCAAGCCCATCGCTTCCGAGTCCGCCGAGGTTCGTCGACGCGGCGCACGTGCCACCCGTGCTCACCCTGCCCGGCGAGCCGATCAGGCTGAGGTTCGCGGTCGTCTGCACGCCTCGGAACGACGGGGAACCGTGTCACGGCTCCGGTGACGTCTACGTTCGCGCCGGCCAGACGGGCACGTTCGGGCGGCTCGCTCTTCGCCGGAGCGAAGATTCGAAGGACGGGCGGTACTACGTCGATCTCCCCGAGGAGATCGGCTCGTCGCCGGACGGCTTCTCGTACTACGCCGTGCTGCGCGACGACGAAACGGGCGCGACTCTGACGGTTCCGTCCGGCGGCGCAGCTGCTCCGCAGCGGAGCCTGCAACTCCGGGCACCCGCAGCCGTCACGCTCGGGGCTCACGTCTTCGGGCATCCGCGCGCCGCCGACGCGCGCGTCGTGGAGGCTCGGTGGGGCTCGGCCCCGCAGGATGTCGGTCTGGCCGGCTCGCGCGAGCGCGGCTTCACAGGTCCGTCGGCATTCGACGTCGAGCCCGACGGGACCGTGGACGTGCTGGACCAGGTCAACGGCCGGGTCTCACGCTGGACGCGAGTTCGTCACTCGCTCGTGCCGATCGGCGTCGACGACGGCTTGGCGGACTTCGCCGTCGAGGCGGACGGGAGCTACGACGTCCTCGAGCCGACGGGCACTTTGCGGAGCTTTCGTGCCGACGGCTCACCCAAGTGGTCGCAGACGCTTTCCGACCGCACCTGGGCGCAGCTGGCACGCGGTCCGTCCGGCCCGGTGGTCCAGCAACAGCCGTCCGAGCAGTGGATGCCGGCCGCGGAGGAGGGCAGGCCGTTGACCCGCTCGGCGCAGGCGCGGGCAGGGCGCCCGGGCAAGCCGGTCGGCGACGGGCGCGAGGTGATCGTCGAACGCGTCGGCGAGAGCGAGCTCCGCGTCGCGGAGACTGTCGGCAACTCACCGCTGCGTTCGTGGCGGATCACGAGCGCGACGTCGCTAGGGGAGGTGCAGCTCGCGGAACCTCAGGCTGACCGCATCGTCCTCGTGGCGAAGACGTACACCGACGAGCGTGACGAGTTCCTCGTCCTCGTCCTCGATGCCAAGGGCCTGGCTCACGAGTTCTCCGTTGCCGCGACCGCGTGGGCCGAGGCCGCACCGCTCGCCCGGTTCCGGCTCGCGGGCTCGTCGCTCTACCGGCTCGGCTCGACGCCGGCGGGCGCATTCGTCGACCGCTTCGAACTGGAGGTGCCACGATGAAGGTGTTCCTCGTCTGTGTCGGCCTCGGCCTGGTGCTCGCGGCCGCGTCCGGCGCGCAGGCGTACCACCGCTTTTGGGCCTCCTGCAATTACGACGCGCCCACGTTCATGACGACCATGACCAGGGACGCCGTGCAGGACTACGCCAACGCAGCCCGCTACGAGGGCTATCAGTGGGGCGGCGGCTGCTGGAACTACGACGACGTCGACTCCTATCCGAACGACGCGCTTCGCGATCCGTCCACGCACGGTGAGGGCGGGGACTGCTCGGGCTTCGTGTTCAAGACCTGGCGCGAGTCACAGGACGCGTGGCGCGACGGCCGTTACTACTGGCGCGCGCTGCGCAACGTGCATGGACCCTACGACGCGAGTGCTTTCAAGTACGGGAACGGCGCGCCCAATCACGTGATCAGCAAATCGTCCGCCGGCACAATGGACGCCTTCGCGAGCGACTGGCATATTGGCATGGTCTTCTATCGCTCCCTTTACGGAGGCGATCAGATCGTCGAAGCGAAATGCGAGACGTGCGGGACGAACATCTTCTACCGGACGTATCGAAGCGATTCGTCGTATGGCGGGGTCGCACGTTGGGGCTGGACCGGCTAAGAGGCATGGCCAAGAGCGGCGCCTGCGCAGTCGGCGCCGCTCTGCTCGTCGCCGTGCTCCCGGGCTGCGGGGGTCACGGCCGTCCCAAGCGCCTCCTCTACGGCGAGCCTGCGGCCGAGTTCCGCCCGGTCGCGGGGAGCGTCATGTCCCAGGGCCGCGTGCTGCGCCGGACGACGCTGGGACGGCGCCTGGAAAGCTGCCTCTTTCCAGGTGACCGAGCGGCGATTCCTGCGGATGCCCTCGTCGTCGAGCGCATCGGCGTCTCCGGCGAGAGCCTGACGTTCAGCAACCGCCGGCACACCGGCGTCTACGCCTGTGACGGAGGAATCGATCCGGCGGGCGAGCGCCCCCTGCCCTGGTGCGGGACCGCGTTCGGACGGCTCGTCGACGGAAGGCTTCTGGACCCGCGCCTGGACGTCCTGTGCCGGGACCGGAAAGGACGGTCACTCGGCTATGCGTTCGCGGAGCCGGTCGCGGGCGCCCGCTGGATCGGTGTCGACCAGGGTTCCTTTACGGAGATCTACGAAGTGCTGGCCGGGCTGCCGGTCCGAGTTGCCTCGGCTCGCAACGTCCGGGCCGGCGAGGCAAAGGCCGAGTTCGAGGTGACGCAATACGACGTCCACGGACGGGAGTTGGTCAAGGGCACACTCGAGGCAGCCGTGGCCGGATGAACCCGGCGCTACACTCCCACGACCGTGTGGGAGCTGATCTGGCTGATGGTGATCATGAAGATCCCCATCATCTATCTCTGCTGGGTCGTCTACTGGGCGATCAAGTCCGAGCCTCGCCCCGAGCAAGGGGCGGCACTGGTCGTGAGTGCGGAAGACGACGCCGGCCCGGCTGCGTGGCGCCCGGGAAGGCGACCGCGTAGGCCCGGGCCACATGGGCGGCCGACCCGCAGCTATGCGCGTACGCGCCGCGCTCCCGTCCGCGCGTGAGCTCCGCCCCGTACGATCGCGCGCGGCCGTCCGAGACGATCGGCGGCTTCTTCGC